>Ga0156233_125_pt3 | contig 246656 bp, 211 predicted proteins | sample RifCSPlowO2_12_FD_107880 | JGI IMG/M metagenome (GOLD analysis project Ga0156233, IMG submission 107880) | Candidatus Schekmanbacteria bacterium RIFCSPLOWO2_12_FULL_38_15
TTCCTTTAAACTTGCTCAGATGTTTCCATCCCTTTGCAAGCAAATAGAGCATTGAAAAAGGACGGATAAGGATATCGTCAGAAAAAAGGCGTAGGACCGGATTCCATTTATTCATGAAGTTTTTGAATTCTCTATTAACCTTGTCCATGTCAATTTTTCTTGGACAGTTTTCAATGGATATTTCAGTTCCGTCGCCAAGAGTTACAATTGTTCCGTCAGGAAGAGTGGTCTTAAGATTTGCAGTTATTTTTCTCATTGGAATCAGGGAGGCTCTGTCAAGGTCCAGTTCTTCAAATACATGATTAAAGATTCCCGGGAATGCCAGATATAAAGCCCCGTCATTGAAAATATATCCGTTGGTTTCTGTATTGGCACAGCATCCGCCAACCTTTTCATTTGCTTCAAAGACTTTTACATTAAAACCCTTTCTGGAAAGATATATCCCTGATGCAAGCCCTGATGCCCCTGCACCGATTATTACAACAGTTTTATCCATATTTACTAAATCCTCAAAATAAAGGTTTATATTCCTCTTATACTTTAGCAAAAATATATTCAAAAGCCCCGTGCGGAAGCACGGGGTAATTTGCTTCAAATGCTATCCTAATTAATTATTGTCATTGACTCAAAATCCCCTCGGACAGGCGGGACGCCTGTCCTACCATTAAACTTACAACAATTCACCAGTAGATCAGTCGCCTGCCTGCCGGCAGGTCTCGCATGATTATTTTCATGCCTCTCTGTGAGCCAAAGGCTCATGATGATTCCTGCCTCCCATTTACATGAGGGTAAATTCCAGCAGGAATCCAGAGAACATTTATTTTAGCGGAAATGGCATAAAAATATTTGTTCATTATTTCCTGAAGACAAGGAAATACTGGTATGGCAGGAAGAAAAATTCTGCCTCAAGCTTATAGCCGGCATCAGTAATTTCCTTCACAATATCTTCTTTTGATATCCTCATTGACAAGGGAGGACCGTGAGGAGTTTCTTTTTTCTGGTAATCTATAATTGCAATCCTTCCTTCAGGTTTTGAATATTTTTTTAAAAGCTTCAGGTATTCATTCCTCTTTTCTATGTGGTGGTATGTGTCGCATATAAAGACTAAATCTGCAGAGGAAGGAAAAAGCATCGGGTCATCAGGCTTGCACAGAACAGGGACAACATTTTTTAAATTTTCCTTCTTAATTCTTTCTTCAATGTAATTTATCATTCCCTTTTCTATGTCGCAGGCAAGAACCTTTCCATTGTTTCCGGCTTTCTTTGAGAGAAAAACCGTAAAATATCCAGAACCTGCGCCTATATCAGCAATCACATCTCCTTCTTTTATCCCAAGATAGTTTACTACTTTTTCAGGCATTTGCCAGGAAGCCCTGTCAGGAGTTTCAAGCATGTTTATGTAACCGTCAACAGAGCCGGGAGGGTGTCCGTGCTGATGCTGGGAATAGAGATTGTTTCCTGTTAAAATGAAAACAAGAAATGAAAAGGCTGCAAGGTTTAATAAATGAAATTTTCTTTTCATATTCCAAAAACCTCCTTTATTATTGAACAAAAGATTTTTCAAAGCTTTGCTTTCGGATATAATCACATTTACTTTGCTAACACAACGTCTTTTCTAAGCCTTGACACCCTAATGCCTTTCTGTTAGTAATTTAAATCTGCGCGGGATATAAGTTGCAATTTGATAATAGTATATTCTTAATTATGCAAAAGACAGGGAAGGCATCCTGCCTGTATTATGCAAGAGGCAAGATGCCTTGGTTATTTTATTAAGACGTGGGGAGAAACCACGTTTATTATATTTTAGGGATATATTAACTCGGGTTTCAACAAAGGCAAAAGGAGTTTTTTAGAAGATGGAAATTGAGCTTCAGAAGGGGTATGAGCCAAAAGGTATTGAGGAGAAGTGGTATGAGTTCTGGCTTGAGAGGAATTTCTCTCACGGGGACAAGAATTCTGAAAAACCTTCTTACTCAATTGTAATCCCTCCTCCAAATGTAACAGGAAGCCTGCATATAGGACATGCCCTTAACAATACCCTTCAGGATATTCTTGCAAGGTTTAAGAGAATGGATGGATACAACGTAGCCTGGATTCCGGGCACTGACCACGCAGGGATTGCAACTCAGAACGTAGTTGAGAAGGAGTTGATGAAAGAGGGAATAAAAAGAGATGATATCGGGAGAGAAGAGTTTATTAAGCGGGTATGGAGATGGAAGGAGAAAAAAGGAGGATTGATAATAAAACAGCTTAAAAGAATGGGGTGCTCCTGTGACTGGCAGAGAGAAAGATTTACAATGGATAAAGGGCTTTCAGATGCTGTTAAGGAGGTTTTTATCCGCCTCTACCAAGAGGGCCTTATTTACCGCGGAAACTATATAATCAACTGGTGTCCGCGATGCCGTACAGCCCTTTCTGACCTTGAGGTTGAGCATTTGGAGACAAAGGGAAAACTTTACCATATTAATTATCCTGTTCTTGGAGAAAAAGGAAAATTCTTGACTGTTGCAACAACAAGGCCTGAGACAATGCTTGGTGACACGGCAGTTGCAATTAATCCTGAAGATGAAAGATACAGGGAATTCAGAGGGAAAAAAGTAATCCTTCCCTTGATGAACAGGGAAATTCCAATAATTGAAGACAACTATGTTTCAATGGATTTTGGCACAGGGGCGCTTAAAGTTACTCCTGCTCACGATGCAAATGACTTTGAAATAGGCCTGCGCCATAATCTTCTTCAGGTAAATGTCCTTGCTGAGAATGGTCTTCTTAATGAGTTGGCTGGTAAATATAATGGTCTTGAGCGCTTTAAAGCAAGAGAAGTTATTTTAAAAGATTTAGAGGGACAGGAGTTGCTCGTAAAGACAGAGGATTATCTTCACGGTGTTGGGCATTGTTACCGGTGCAGGACAGTTGTGGAGCCATATCTTTCAAAGCAGTGGTTTGTCAAGACAAAGGATTTGGCAAAGCCTGCAATTGAGGCTGTCAGAAGCGGTAAAATAAAAATTATACCAAAGGGCTGGGAAAACACTTATTTTGAGTGGATGGAAAATATCAGGGACTGGTGCATATCAAGACAGATATGGTGGGGACACAGGATACCCGCATGGTATTGCAAAAAATGCGGAGAGGTTCTGGTTGAAAAAGATGCGCCTTTAAAATGCAGAAAATGCGAAAGCGATGAACTTGTTCAGGAAAGCGATGTTCTGGATACCTGGTTTAGTTCAGGACTCTGGCCATTTTCTACAATGGGATGGCCTGAACGAACAAAGGAGCTTGAAACATTCTATCCGACATCCTGTCTTGTTACATCCTTTGATATTCTTTTTTTCTGGGTTGCCAGGATGATAATGCTTGGATTAAAATTCATGAAGGATGTGCCTTTCAGAGATGTTTACATTCACGCGCTGATACGGGATGTTGAAGGGCAGAAAATGAGCAAGTCAAGGGGGAATGTCGTTGACCCTCTTGATATAATTGGAAAATTTGGGGCTGATACATTAAGGTTTACCCTTGCAGCTTTAGCTTCACAGGGCAGGGATATCAGGCTTTCAGAGGAGAGGCTTGAGGGTTACAGGAATTTTGCCAACAAACTATGGAATGCATCAAGGTTTGTAATCTCAAACACAGGAGACTTTTCAAGGAAACCGCAGGATGAAAAGGATTTCATCCTTTCAGATATTGACAAATGGATTTACAGTAAATTGCATGAAGTGATTAAGGAAGTAAGAGATGCTTTTGACAACTATAGGTTTAATGAAGCAGCTAACAGTATTTATCAGTTCCTGTGGCATGAATACTGTGACTGGTATATTGAGTTTACAAAACCGGATCTGATTCAGGAGACAAATGAGATAAGAAAAAGAACAGCCCAGAAAGTTTTAACTGATGTGCTTGAAAGGATATTAAGGCTTCTTCATCCGTTTATGCCTTTTATAACTGAGGAGATATGGCAATATGTAAAGCCTGAAAAGAGCATTGAAAGCATAATGATTTCTTCTTATCCGAAGCAAGATGACGTTGATTTTTATCCTGAAGAAACTGCACGCGTTGAAGAACTAAAAAGCCTGATAAAAGTGATAAGGAATATCAGGAGTGAAATGGATATACCGCCTTCAACACGGATAAAGGTATATATAAAGACACCTGATTCATCTGATAGTGAAAGGATTGATTCAGCAAGAGAGTATATCTCGAAATTATGCAGGACATCTGAGATTAATGTTGGTATAAATTTGTCCAAGCCAAAGGCTTCTGCCACAGGCATTGTCAGGAATATGGAATTGTTTGTTCCTCTTGAAGGTATACTTGATTTTGAAGAAGAGAAAAAAAGGCTTGAGAAAAAGATTAATAAGCTTGAAAAAGATTTTTCCGTCCTTGAGAGAAAACTTAAAAATGAAGATTTTATTAAAAATGCCCCTGCTGAAGTAGTGGAAAAGGACAAGGAAAAACATAATGAGCTCATTAAAGAAAAGATAAAGATTGAAGGGCATCTTAAGGCTCTTGAGGAGTTACAGTAATGGTGAGACTTGACTGGAAAAAGATTGACCAGCTGATTGACTGGGCGCTGAATGAGGACATAGGGAGTGGCGATTTAACAACTGATGGGATAATAGAGGAGGAAACACAGGCTAAAGGCATCTTTCTGGCAAAAAACACAATGGTGCTTGCAGGGATAGATATTGTTCCGAGAATTTTTAAAAAATCTCATCAGAATTTTAACTTCAAGGCATTTTTTAAAGATGGAGATTCTGTTCCAAAGAGTGAGATAATTGCAACTATTGAAGGAAATGCAAAGGTAATTCTCTCATACGAAAGAGTAGTGCTTAATTTTCTCCAGAGGCTGTCAGGCATTGCAACATATGCTTCGAAATTTGCCGCACAGGTAGAAGGCACAAAAGCCAAGATTGTTGATACAAGAAAAACAACTCCGGGGTGGAGAGTGCTTGAAAAATATGCTGTAAGTGTTGGCGGAGGTAAAAACCACAGGTTTGGTCTGTTTGATGCAGTACTGATAAAGGACAACCACATAAAATTAAGCGGTGGAATAAAAGAGGCAGTAGAAAGAATAAGGGAATTTGTACCCCCTTACCTTAAGGTTGAGGTTGAGGCATCGAATTTAAAGGAAGTAGAAGAGGCTCTGCAGGCAGGGGCTGAAATAGTTATGCTTGACAATATGGGCGTAGATGAGATGAAAAAAGCTGTTGAGCGGATAGACGGAAAGGCTGTGATTGAGGTATCAGGGGGAGTTAATCTTTCAAATATCAGGGAAATCGCCCTGATGGGAGTTGACCTGATTTCAATCGGGGCATTGACACATTCACCATCCGCTGTGGATATAAGCATGAAGGTGGAAGGAGTAGAGTAGATCTTATAAGAGGTTAAAAAATTCTAAATACGAAATTCTGAACTCTAAACTGTTTTGAATTTGTTTTAGGATTTAGCAGGTTGCTGAAGAAGTCCTTTTTTGACTGTCATTGCGAGCGAAGCGAAGCAATCCAGATGAGATTACCACGAGCCGATAAATCGGTTCTCGTAATGACATTAATTGAACTTTTTCAGAACCCTGTTAGATGTTAAAATTTAGAATTTATAAAATTACCTTTAAAATGGGGGAATAACTCTGTGAAGAACAGGATAGTCAAAATAGGAAATATTGAGATTGGCAACAATAATCCCTTTGTTCTGATTGCGGGTCCTTGTGTGATTGAAACAAAGAGAATTTGCCTGGACATTGCAGGGAGGCTAAAAGAATTGTCTGAGAAACTGGATATCCAGATGATTTTCAAAACATCCTTTGACAAGGCAAACCGCTCATCAGTCGATTCCTACAGAGGACCGGGGATAGATAGAGGCTTGGATATTCTTTCTGAGATTAAAGAAAAATATAAGATTCCGGTTCTTTCAGATATTCACAGGATTGCAGAGATAGAGAAATCTTCAGGGGTTCTTGATGTGATGCAGATTCCTGCTTTTCTTTGCAGACAGACAGACCTGATTCAGGAAGTAGCAAGAAAGAGAAAGGCAATCAATATCAAAAAGGGGCCATTCCTTGCGCCTTGGGATGTAAAAAACATAATTGAAAAGGTTGAGTCTGCAGGAAATCAGAAAATACTGTTAACTGAAAGGGGAAGCTCTTTTGGTTATAACAACCTTGTAGTCGATTTCAGAGGATTAGAGATAATGCGTAGGTTTGGATATCCTGTTGGTTTTGATGCCACACACAGTGTTCAGCTTCCGGGAGGCGCCGGAAAGGCTTCTTCTGGAGAGAAGGAGTTTGTAATGCCTCTGACAAGAAGCGCTCTTGCTCTGGGGTGTGATTTTCTCTATATGGAGGTCCATGAAAATCCCCAAAAGGCGTTGTGTGACGGGCCTAATATGGTGGACTTAAAGGAGCTTGAAAAAATTCTCATTATTGGAAAGAAGATTGACAGGCTTGTTAAGAGTGAGGCGAGATAATCAGCGTTAAAAATAATGTGGTGGGACAGTGATTATTGGTATTGGTGTTGACCATATAGAGATATCAAGAATAAAAAAAACTATCCGGAGACAAAAGGAAAGATTTTTAAATAAGATTTTCACTGAAAAAGAAATAGAGTATTGCGAGAAGAAAAAAGACAGGTATCAGCACTATGCAGCAAGGTTTGCGGCAAAAGAGGCAGTGTATAAAGCCTTAAACCAAACGGGGACAGAAGGAATAAGCTGGAAGGACATTGAGATAGTAAATGAAATAAGCGGAAAGCCTGAAATTTTCCTCCGCAATAAAACTCTGCGTCTTGCAAAAAGATTAAAAGTTTCAAAAATACTTCTTTCCATTTCCCACAACAAAGACATAGCGATTTCCAATGTTATTATTACAAGTTAAAGGGCTAGCCGGTTTGAAAAATGAAAAAGGATAAGACTATAAGGGTTTCTGCGCCTGGAAGGATATGCCTTTTGGGAGAACATCAGGATTATTTTGGTCTTCCTGTTATATCAGCGGCAATTAATATGAGAATAAGGATTGAAGGGTTCAGAAACAATCATAATTATTTTGAGATGGAACTTCCTGACATAGGTGAAAAAGAGACAATAAATTTATCAGGCGATTTTTTGCCTCAAAAAGAGAGGGATTATCTGAGAAGCAGTCTTAGGGTTTTAAAAAGATACGGGTACAGGTTTAGTATGGGGTATAATTGTGTCATAGAAAGCAATATCCCGATTGGCAAGGGGGTGTCAAGTTCATCTGCAATGGTAGTCGGATGGCTTAAATTCTTACTGACAATAACAGACAATCCGCAGAAAGTAACAAGAGAAGGGCTTGCTGAACTGGCATATGAGGCTGAGGTGAAGGAGTTTAAAGAACCCGGTGGTATGCAGGACCATTACTGTTCAAGCCTTGGAGGTCTGCTCTACATTGACTGCAAAAAGAAAACAGTTGCATCACAACTAAAAACCAAACTCAGTGGATTTGTGCTTGGTGACAGCCTTGTTCAGAAAGATACAAAAGGGGGGTTGAGCAGGATTAAAAATAATGTAAATTTTGCAGTAGAAAAGGTCAGGGAAGTGATTAAGGATTTTAATTTAGAAAAAACAGAGCTTTTTAAAATCAAGGAAGTTTTAAAAAGTCTTCCTGAAGAACCAAAGTTAAAACTTGAAGCAACTCTTATGACAAGGGATTTAACACAAGAGGCAAAGAAGTTCATAGAACAAGGGATAGTTGATGATGAGGTTTTTGGAAAATTGCTTGACAGGCATCATTCAGCATTGAGAGAGGGCCTGCAGATTTCAACAGAGAAAATAGAAAGATTAATAGATGCTGCAAAATCAGCCGGGGCTTTGGGATGCAAGATAAATGGCTCAGGAGGGGGTGGATGTTTTCTGGCTTTTGCTCCCGGCAAAGAAAACAGGGTTGTTGAAGCGATTGAGAAGGCAGGTGGAAAGGGTTATCTTGTTGATATTGACAAAGGTGTTTGCATAGAGGGTGAAACAGATGTTGCTTCTTGGTATTGAAAGCTCCTGTGATGAAACTTCAGTTGCAGTCCTTGAAGATGGACTCAAAATAAAATCGAATATTGTTGCATCTCAGGTTGATATTCACAAAAGGTTTGGAGGAGTTGTTCCTGAGCTTGCATCAAGACAACATCTTGAAGATATTATCCCAACAACAGAGGAAGCGTTAAAAGAGGCAAAAACAGATTTAAGTGATATTGAAGCAATTGCTGTAACATATGGTCCGGGACTTCTTGGGTCTTTGCTTGTCGGTCTTTCAGTAGCAAAGGCAATATCACTTGTAAGAGGAATTCCATTTGTTGGCATCAATCATTTAGAAGGACATTTATTGTCCATTCTTTTTGAAAACCCTTCTATAAACTTTCCGTATGTTTCACTGATAGTCTCAGGAGGTCATACCAATATTTATTTTGTAAAAGGGATTGGCAGTTACCAGCTTCTTGGGAGAAGCGTTGATGATGCTGCAGGAGAGGCATTTGATAAGGTAGCCAAGATGCTTGATTTAGGCTATCCGGGAGGTCCTGTTATAGACAGGCTTTCAAGAGATGGAAACAAAAAGGCAATACAGTTTCCAAAAGCTAATATGCCTGATAGCCCTTTCAATTTCAGCTTCAGCGGCCTTAAAACTTCAGTGCTTACATATTTGAAAAAAAATAATCTTTATGATGATGCAACAAGAAAGGCTAAGGTTAAGAAAATCTCCGATGAACACCTCTCTGACATAGCAGCGGGCTTTCAGAGAGCAGTTGTTGATGTTCTTGTTGATAAGGCTATTTATGCTGCAGAAAAAATGAACTGTTCTGCAATTTCTATATCAGGAGGAGTAGCCTGTAACAGTGGATTAAGGTCAGAATTAAAAAGAAGGGCAGAAGAAGATGGTTTGAAAGTTTATTATCCTAGCCCTAAGCTTTGCATTGATAATGCTGCAATGATTGGTCTTGCAGGTTATCACAGGATTTTAAAAGGTGAAAAAAGCAGGTTTGAACTTAATGCATCAGCAAGGCTTGAACTATAATCAATAATTACATAAAGATTAAAAGGAGATTTTTTAAAAGCGCTTTTGGAGAGAAACTGTAGGAAAAATGAACAGATTGTGAGAAAATAAATTTTTTTTATATATCTAACTATGTCTATTATAGAAAATATCTATATTGAGAAGAAATCCAAAGATAATGTTATAGCCAAAAATATAGCTTCATCAGCAAATACTTCCAGTATATTTTATATAGATACTTCAGGGGATGTTTTGGCTAAAATTTTAAAATCTGATGATCCTGTTGGCAGCGGGAAAAGGAATCTGCTTGTAACAGAGAATAAGGGATCTTTTTTAAAAAAGTGTCCTGGAACAAAAGAAATGGTTTGCTGTAATTATTATTTTATTAACTTTGCAACCAACTGTCCAATTGACTGTTCTTACTGCATAATGCAGGAATATCTTAACAATAATCCTCTCTTGAAGGTATTTTCTAATGTAGATGCAATGCTCAGCGAGTTAGAAAATCTTATAGAAAAGAATCAATCGAAATATTTTCGCATAGGGACAGGAGAACTTTCTGATAGCCTTGCTTTTGATTACCTCACAGGTTTTTCAAAAATAATAGTACCATTTTTTGCAAGGAGAAAAAATGCAGTTCTTGAGCTTAAAACCAAAACAAATGAGATAAGAAACCTTGTTGGCTTAGACCATGGAGGGAAAACAGTTGTTGCATGGTCTGTGAACCCTCAAAGAATAATTGATTCTGAAGAGCTATGTTCTGCTTCTCTTGAACAGAGAATAGATGCCGCTGTAGTGTGTCAGCAGAACGGATACAATATAGCTTTCCATTTTGATCCAATAATTCTATACGATGGATGGGAAGCAGATTATGCTAAAGTTATTGAAAAAATTTTTAAAAATATAAATCCAAAATCAATACCATGGATAAGTCTTGGATGTTTGCGTTTTTCTCCGCAGATGAAGTCAATTATTAGTGAACGCTTTTATCAAAGTAATATTTTAAATGGTGAAATGGTAATATGTCCTGACAGGAAACTCAGGTATTTTAAACCATTGAGAGTTAACGCATACAGAAAAGTGGTTTTGCTCATAAGAAATTATAACAGCAATATTCCAATTTACCTCTGCATGGAAAGTCAGGATGTCTGGAGAAAAGTGTTTGGAACTACACCAGATGGTGTTAATAATCTTAATCATGTTTTTAAAAGATAATGTCAAATGCCAAAGCTCAAAATTCAAATGAAATTCAAAGTTCAAATATCAAAATTTCTAAGAAAATATTCTCATTTTGGCATTAAACAAATTTGGTATTCATTTGATATTTGGATTTTGACATTTGAGTTTTGTTGACTCCGTCCAAACATGCCATTTTTTAAAGAGGTAAATATTTTTGAAGATTTACTAAACTAAGTCTATAAGGAGGAGTAAATAATTATGGTGATGTTTCAAAAGGTAAAAAGCGGTTTTTATTCAATAAAAACTCTCTTGATACATGGAAGATTTAAGTCAACAAAATGGGACTACAAGCACCATGTAGTCCCGCCAATTTCTTCTTCATCTGCTTACCGCCTTGATTCTGTAAAAAGGGGTGCAAGAGGATTTGAAGAGTTTGGAGCAGATGCAACAGAAGAAATCCATCATCCGCCAATATATATCTATGACAGGCTTGGAGAACCAACACGTGGCATGCTTGAAGATAATCTTGCCTTTGCTGAAAGAGGGGATTGTGCTGTTACCTTTGCTTCAGGCATGGCTGCAATAGCTGCAGCAGTCGGAGTATGTGCATTTTCAGGAGATGAGATAATCAGTCACAGAGTTCTTTATGGAAGCACTTATTCGCTTTTTAAAAACTGGTATCCAAAAATGGGCTTAAAGCTGAAACTTCTCGATTTAAAAAATCCAGAAAACCTCTCTAAAAACCTTACAAAGGATACTAGGGTTGTATATTTTGAAACACCTTCAAATCCGAACATGGAACTTATTGATATTTTAAAAATATGCACAATAGTTAAGAAACATAACAAAAAGGCTTCAGAAGATAAAAAGATAAGGGTCATTGTTGATAATACTTTTGCAACTCCTTTCTGTCAGAGACCAATTGAGATTGGTGCTGATATTGTGGTTCACAGCCTTACAAAAAATATTTGTGGTTTTGGGACAGAGATGGGAGGTGCGGTAATTACAAAAAATAAGTATGAAAAAGATTTATTAAATTACCGCAAGGATTTTGGTGGCGTGCTTTCTCCTAAGAGCGCATGGTCAATACTTGTTTATGGACTTTCTACACTTTCAATAAGGCTTAAAAAGCAGGAATCAAGCGCTATAGAAATTGCACGATTTCTTGAGAGTCATCCAAAGGTTGAAAAAGTGTATTATCCCGGACTTTCATCTTTCCCTCAGTTTGGGCTTGCGAAAAGCCAGATGACTGATTTTGACGGAAATTTTGCCCCGGGGAACATGATATATTTTATTTTGAAAGGGGAGCCTTTAAAAGTCAGAGTATCAAGCAGGAAGATTATAGATTATATTGCTAAAAATTCCTATACTATAACGCTCGCTGTTAGTCTTGGTCAGGTAAAAACACTGATTGAAAACCCGAGCTTAATGACACATTCAACAGTTCCGCTTGAAGAACAGTTAAAAGATGGGATTGATCCTGGAGGTATCCGTCTTTCAGTTGGGCTTGAAGAGCCAGAAGATTTGATAAAAGACCTCAAACATGCACTGGATAAGGTATAAAAGAAAATTTAAAGTTCAAAGCTCAAAATAGCTATAAGCGATAAGCTGTAACATAAGAAAGCAGGGAGTAGAAAGTAGTAAGTAGCGAAAGGGAATAAAGTAAAAACCATAAAAATTAAAGTTTTTAGCTTTTTATAGCTTATAACTTAAAGCTTATAGCTTACAGCTAATAAAAGACATTTGAGTTTTACCTGCTGTATTTTCCCATCAGCTGTCCTTCTGCCAATATATGCCCTTTCATGGCCTTTAGTAATTGTTCCTTGGTAGCTCCAGGCTCAAGCCCTGTTTCCTTATCCAAAGCATAAATTTTAAATAAGTATCTGTGTGTACCTCCTGGAGGGCAGGGACCACCATAAGCAAATTTGCGGAAATCATTTATTCCGTGTTTTGCTCCATTCTTTAGTTTTTCCTGAGAAGGAATATTTTCAGGTAATTCCTTGATACTGACAGGTAAATCGTAGAGAACCCAGTGCACCCATGTACCCATTGGCGCATCAGGGTCATCACAGATAATTGCAATGCTCTTTGTGCCATTTGGAACAGAAGTCCATGACAATGGAGGGGAGACATCTTTGTCATCACAAGTATATTTTGCCAGTATCATTTTTCCATTTTTAAAGGCAGAGCTTGTAAGTTTTATTTTTGTTCCATTTGCCTGTCCTGTTTCTGAATAGGAGATGTAGTTGCTGAAAATGTTACAGCACAGAAATGAAAGAATTAATAAAAAGAATTTTTTATAGGATATAGAAAAACTCCTTATTAATAAAATTATTCTTTGATGACGGTTACTTTTACATATTGTGAACCGTAAGAATATTCAATGTCTCTCATGCTTGCTTCAGTGGATTTCAGTAAAACAATTGCCTCTTTACTTCCTTTTCCGTTTTTTAAATCAGGAAGAATACATTTTGCATAACCATTCTCAATAATTTCTTTTTCAACCCGGTCATTAGTAAACCTTTCAAGGGAATTGACTGCATTATAGACCAATATTGTTACTCCAGCGCAAACTATATCTAAGCCTTTCTGTGAATATCTTGAGTGTCCTGTAACAGTAAACCCATAAGTGATTCCATCTTTATTTTTGTAGATTGTGACATTTATCCCTTTTGTAATATCTTTAGTTTCTTTTATGTCAGAAATTTTTTCAGAATTGACAATTGGAGATTTAACAATATACTGCCTTTCACTGCACCCATATACGAGTGTATGTATAAGGAATAAGACGAAAAACAGTAATGCTTTGTTTATACAGTTACTTTTATAGGCGTTCATTCAATAATAATCCTAATGCTGATTTGCATTAAACTAATTTGATTTGCTGATTACAAAGAAATAATATATTTTGCACAGAGGAGTCTATAATAGTCTAAGTATAAGAGTTTTGACTTTGGTGTCAATGATTTTTAAAATTAGGTTTTATATTAATAATCTATTGACAAATAATTATTCTCGGTTAAAAAAGAGATGAGAGTTTTCGGGCCGCTAGCTCAATTGGTAGAGCAACAGACTCTTAATCTGTAGGTTACTGGTTCGATTCCAGTGCGGCTCATAAAAATTTCTGTAGAAGTCTTAAAATGGAAGAAATCTTTTGATTGCAGAGATTGAAGATAGATTTCAGAGATTAGCGGAGGATGTAATCGCTGTAATCTTTTCAGAATCTCTGGAATCAGTGAAATATTCACGCGAAAGTGGCGGAACTGGCAGACGCGCTGGACTTAGGATCCAGTGGAGCAATCCATGGGGGTTCGACTCCCCCCTTTCGCAGATACAAAATGTCTTGCAATTGTTTTAGAACAGGTCAGACAAAGCTAAAACCCAAGATACAAATAAGTTTAAACATTAATACAATCAAAAGGAGAATAAATGCAAGTTGAAATTACTCGCGTTGATGAGTGTAAAAGAAAATTAAACATCACAATTTCCGGTGATGTAGTATCAAAAGAACTTTCCAGGATTTATCAGGAAATGAACCAGAGAGTTAACATAAAAGGTTTCAGAAAGGGTAAAGTGCCAAGAAAAGTTCTCAAGCAGCTCTATAAGAGAGATGCTGAAGTAAGTCTGCTTCAGGAGCTGGTTCCAAAAGCTTGTGAAGAAGTTTTTGTGGCAAATAATATGAAAACCGTAAGCGATTATCTGCTGGAAAAATATGAGCTTGAAGAAGGGAACGGATTGAAACTTGATATTTCTGTTGAAGTTATTCCTGACATAGTATTAAGAGATTATAAAGGGGTAAAAATTCAGAAAAAATCTTCTGATGTTACAGATGAAGATGTAGATAATGCTTTAAAGCAGAAGCAGCATGATAGTGCAGAGTTGAAAACGGTGGAATCACGTGGGGCAGAGAACGGAGATGAAATGGTTTTAGATTTTTCAGGAAAAATCGACGGGAAGATTTTTGAGGGTGGAGAAGGAAAAGATTTCAGGATAATTCTCGGAGAGAAAAAGATGGTGGAAGGATTTGAGGATAAGCTTCTTGGCGCCAAAGCAGGAGAGAAAAGAGAGGTAGAGATTGCTTATCCTCAAGACGCTCCAAACAAGGCGTTAGCAGGCAAAAAAGTTGTATTTGAAGCTATGGTCAAGGAGATAAAAGAGAGAATTTTGCCTCAGCTCAACGATGAGTTTGCAAAGGATTTAGGAGACTATAATGACCTTAATTCTCTGAAAGAAAAAGTAAGAGATGATATTAAAAATACTAAAGAGTATTATATCAAGTTAGAACATCAGAAAGAAATAATTGAAAAAATCCTTGAAGAAAATCCGTTTACCCCCCCGGCTATTCTTGTTAGCAGGGAGTTTGAGTTTCTCAAGAAAAATCTTGCTTCAAGGCTTTCAGGCGGAAAAGCAGCTGATATAAATTTTGGTAAGGAGAGTGAAAAGATTGAACAGGAGTTGTTAAAAGAGGCTGAAAAGAGGGTTAGAGAATCATTGCTCCTTGAAAAAATCGCGGTTGAAGAAAAAATCGCGGTTGAAGACAATGAAATAGATGGTGAAATAAGAAAAAGAGCTGAGGCAACGAATCAAAATTTTAATGCACTAAAAAAGGCTTTTCAGCAGAATGAAGCGTATGAAGTTATAAGAAGTAGAATCAGAGAGGAAAAGGTCTTGAACTTTTTATTAAATTGTTCTATAGTAAATTAAATTATGGATAAATTAACTCCGCACTGCGAAGATATTGGAGAGGATGACAGTATGAATTTAATTCCAATGGTAATCGAACAGACTGGAAGAGGAGAAAGGGCATATGATATTTATTCCAGGTTATTGAAGGACAGAATTATTTTTTTAGGAATTGTTATAACAGATGCTGTTGCAAATTTAGCAATTGCCCAGTTGCTTTATCTGGAAGCCGAGGATCCTGAAAAGGATATTCATCTCTACCTTAATAGTCCCGGAGGGTCAGTCACAGCAGGTCTTGCTATATATGATACGATTCAATACATCAGACCAGACGTATCAACAATTTGCATGGGACAGGCAGCAAGCATGGGTGCTGTACTTCTTACCGCAGGTATAAAAGGGAAAAGATTTGCATTGCCTCACTCAAGAATAATGCTTCATCAGCCTTTGGGAGGATTTCAGGGACAGGCAAGCGATATAGAGATTCAGACAAAGGAGATTTTAAGGATTAGAGATACGCTTAACCACATTCTTGTAAAGCATACAGGACAATCTATCGAGAAAATTCAGACAGATACTGATAGAGACTTTTTTATGACTGGGAAAGAGGCTTTAGAATACGGTGTTATTGACGAAGTAATTGAGTATCGTAAAAAATAACTTCTCTTTTTTAGGAGTTTATTAATGGTAACAACCCGAGGTCATTTTTGTTCTTTTTGTAACAAAAGCCAGAGCGAGGTTAAGAAACTGATTGCTGGTCCTTCGGCTTTTATCTGTGATGAGTGCATAGAGCTTTGCAGTGAGATTATAGAAAAAGATTTAGGCGAAGAAGAAATAAAAGGGCACTTTCAACTACTTAAACCCAAAGAGATAAATGAAATCCTGAATCGTTATGTTATAGGTCAGGAAAAGTCAAAGAAAATCCTTTCTGTAGCTGTTTATAATCATTACAAGAGAATTCATTCGAAAAGCAAGAATGATGAGATTGAACTTACAAAAAGCAATATTCTTTTAATAGGTCCTACAGGTTCTGGCAAAACTTTGCTTGCTCAGACTCTTGCACGAATTCTGGATGTTCCATTTACAATTGTTGACGCTACTACCCTGACTGAGGCAGGTTATGTGGGTGAAGATGTAGAAAATATTATACTTAAGCTTTTACAATCAGCTGATTATGATGTTGCGAAAGCTGAGAAGGGAATAGTTTATATAGACGAGATAGACAAGATAAGCCGGAAAACAGAAAATCCTTCAATAACAAGAGATGTTTCAGGAGAAGGAGTGCAGCAAGCATTATTAAAGATTATTGAAGGAACTGTTGCCAGTGTTCCTCCTCAGGGTGGAAGAAAACATCCACATCAGGAGTTTGTTCAGGTTGATACAACAGATATTCTCTTTATATGCGGAGGAGCCTTTGTTGGATTGGAAAAGATAATTCCAAACAGGGTTGGGAAGAAAAGCATGGGGTTTGGAGGAGAGATAGAAAAAAGCGAGAAAAAAGCAATCGGGGAAATACTTTCTCTGGTTCAGCCTGAAGATTTGTTGAAATACGGGCTTATCCCGGAGTTCATCGGCAGGCTTCCTGTTATAGCTACACTTGATGAACTTGACGAGAAGTCGTTAATAAGAGTTCTTACAGAACCAAAGAATGCGCTTTTGAAGCAATACCAGAAGTTTTTCGAGTTTGAGAATGTTAAACTCCACTTTACTGATGGTTCTTTGCGTGCTATTGCAAGGGAGGCTTTGAAAAGAAAGAGCGGAGCACGGGGACTCAGGTCAATTTTAGAAAATGTTATGCTTGATATAATGTATGACCTTCCATCCCAGAATACTATAAAAGAATGCGTTATAAATGAGGATGTTATACTTAGCAGTGCAAGTCCTATAATACTGTATGAAAAGGCAAGTTAAAGGGATGTTATGATTTTTAAAAAAGAAAAAAAGCCAAGTGACAATTCGATATATCCTCTGATTCCTCTTAGGGATTTAGTTTTTTTCCCTCATATGATAATCCCTCTTTTTGTTGGAAGGAAGAGGTCTGTTTCAGCACTTGATAATGCAATGATGGATAAAAAATTTGTAATTTTTGCTGCTCAGAAACAGGCAAATATTAATGAACCTATGGAAGATGACATATTCAGAGTAGGTACAAAAGGAGAAATCCTTCAGGTTTTAAAACTTTCAGATGGTACAGTTAAAATTTTGATTGAAGGATTAGGCAGAGTCAAGATTAATGAATTCATTCCAAATGATAGTCATCTTTTAGTAAAGGCAGAGGAAATTATTGATGAAGTTGATTACTCTTATGAGCTTGAAGCTTTAATACGCAGGGTAAACTCTCTTTTTGAAGAGTATGTAAGGTTAAGAAAGCAAATATCATCTGATGCTCTTGTTTCTGTTATAAGTATTGATGACCCAAGCAGGCTTTCAGATACAATTATATCTCATCTTGCCCTTAAAGTGTCTGACAAACAGGAACTGCTGGAAATAAAAAATGTTACAAGTAGAATGGAGAAACTTCACGAGTTGCTGCATAAAGAGATAGAAATCCTGATGGCAGAAAAGAAGTTTCAGGGAAAGATGAAGAACCATACAAGGAAAAGCCAGAGAGAATATTTGCTTAATGAGCAGATGAGAACTGTAAAAAATGAGCTGGCTCAACAGGATGATTCAAAATCTGAGATTGAGGAGTTACGAGAAAAAATAAAAGCGGCTAAAATGCCAAAAGATATTGAAGATAAGACAATGAAAGAATTGAAGAAGCTTGAGATGATGCCGCCTATGTCTGCAGAGGGAACTGTGGTCAGGAACTATATTGACTGGCTGGTTTCTCTTCCGTGGAGCAAACGGACAAAAGATAAGTTAAATTTAGAAAGAGCAGAACAGATATTAAATAAAGACCATTATGGGCTTGAAAAGATAAAGGAAAGGGTTGTAGAGTTTCTTGCAGTACGAAGGCTTGTCAAAAAAATAAAAGGACCAATCCTCTGCTTTGTTGGCCCTCCTGGTGTTGGAAAAACCTCTTTAGCAAAATCTATAGCAAGAGCTATGGGCAGGAATTTTGTGCGGGTATCTCTTGGAGGGATACGTGATGAAGCTGAAATAAGAGGACATCGCAGAACCTATATTGGAGCGCTTCCGGGAAAAATCATCCAATCTATGAAAAGAGCTCAGTCGAAAAATCCGGTATTTCTTCTTGATGAAGTTGATAAAATGTCAATGGATTTCAGAGGGGACCCTTCAGCGGCTCTTCTTGAAGTATTAGATCCTGAACAGAACTTTACATTTGCTGACCATTATCTTGATGTAGATTTTGATTTATCTCAGGTAATGTTTATAACAACTGCGAATGTTCTTTGTTCAATTCCTCAACCACTACAAGACCGCATGGAGATAATCAGAATTCCGGGGTATACTGAAGAGGAAAAACTGAACATTGGAATAAAATTCCTTCTTCCAAAACAGTTCAAGGCTCATGGAATTACAACGAGCAATCTTGGAATGGAAGAGAATACGATTTTATACATTATAAGGGGATATACAAAAGAAGCAGGTGTGAGAAATCTTGAGCGCGAAATAGCTTCGATATGCAGAAAAGTAGCAAGAATGGTTGTCAAAGAAGGGAAAAAAATAAAAGTTATTGTTAAATCTGAAGATGTTGCTGATTACCTTGGAATTCCAAAATACAGATTTGGGAAAAAAGAAACTGAACTTCTTATTGGACAGACTACTGGTCTGGCTTGGACTGAATTTGGCGGAGAGTTGCTTATTACAGAAGCAACAATAATGGGTGGCAAGGGGAATTTAACACTAACAGGAAAACTTGGCGATGTTATGCAGGAATCAGCACAGGCAGCGCTCAGCTACTTAAGGTCAAGGTCAAAGATGCTTGGGCTTGAGAAAGACTTTTTTTCAAAAGTTGACATACATATACACGTTCCTGAAGGGGCTATTCCTAAGGATGGTCCATCTGCAGGTATTGCAATGGCAACTGCTTTAGCCTCTGCTCTTACTCGGATTCCTGTTAAAAATGATGTAGCTATGACAGGTGAGATAACATTGCGTGGGAGAGTTCTTCCAATAGGAGGTTTAAAGGAAAAAGTTCTGGCAGCCCACCGAGGAGGGATAAAAATAATTGTATGTCCTATCGAAAATGAAAAGGATATGAAGGATATTCCTGACAAGATAAAAGGGGATCTGGAGTTTGTTTTTGTAGAAAATATGGATGAGGTTGTAAAAATAGCGCTGACAAGGGAACTTCCAGGTCAGGCTGAACTTGATTCTATTGTTGGGGATAAAGACTTTAGTTCTGCCTTTGAAAACAAAGAAACCGCATCAGAAGCAATAAAACATTAACAACACTTAAATTTACTAAAACACGAAAAACATTCCAATCAAATTTTCATCAGTTTTAGCTTGTTATCAATCAATACTTAAAGCACTTCATTAAATCAACCCTCATTGGATACTATCCTTTTTAAAGATAAACCATTTTACAAAATCCATTCTATGTAATTGCCTAATTTCTTGTTTTATCTATTTTTTCTTGACTTTGTTTTAAAAAATAAGGAAAATAACATATTTAAGGCAGTATTGGAGGTGAATATATGAATTTTAAATTCAAGGTAAACTCCTATGTTGTTTACCCAGGCCATGGAGTGGCTTTGATTAAGGCAGTTGAGGAAAAAAATATTTCTAATATAAAACAAAAGTTTTATGTCCTTGAAATTTTAGAAAATAAAATGAAAATTCTCCTTCCTGTACAAAATGTCAAAAAGGTTGCTTTGAGAAACATAATTTCTAATAACGAAGTAGATAAAGTTTTAAAAATATTAAAAAGCGAACCCGGTGTTGGAGATTCAAACTGGAATAAAAGACACACTGAATACCAGGAGAAAATCAAAACAGGTTCAATTAGCAAGGCTTCAGAAGTATACCGTGATTTAATGTTTGCAAAACTTGAAAAAGAGCTCTCTTTTGGAGAGAGAAAGTTGCTTGATATTACACGAAAATTAATTGTTTCAGAAATTTCTCATGCAAAAAAAATTGCAGAGGAAAGAGCTGAAGCAATGCTGAGTAAAATATTCCTTATGCAAAGTGATAACAGATAATCGGGTTAATAAGAATTTTCAGAAAGGAGGTGGAAACAGATGTTGTTGTTGAGAATTTTACTTGCTGTTATTTCCTCTTACCTCGGTTTTCTTTTTGCAATTCAAACCGATTTGCCAGTTGAAGAACCATTTAAAAGTCTTGTCGGGATTATGTTAGGGCTAATGCTTTCATTAACTATAATTGGCCTTGAAATCAGACTAAGAAAAATGCCTTCTAAAATAATAGTTTCTGGTGTTGTGGGGTTAATATTAGGTCTGATAGCTTCAAGGATATTAACAAGTGTTTTTCTCCCTTTCGTGTCTCTTGGAAGCGCTGTGAGTAGAATCTATCTTTTGATATACTGTTTTTTCATTTATCTGGGAATAACTCTTGCTTATAAAAAAGCTGAACATGCCGATTTTTCAAAATTTCTTCCTGCATTTATGAACAAGGGAGATGGAGAAAATTATAAAATACTTGATACTAGCGTAATTATTGATGGAAGGATTTATGATATTTGTGAAACAGATTTTTTGGAAGGTGTTTTAGTTGTACCACAATTTGTACTAAGAGAACTGCAGCATATTGCTGATTCTTCTGATTCCTTAAAAAGAAACAGAGGAAGAAGAGGGCTTGATGTGTTAAACAAGCTCCAGAAAATAAGTCAGGTAGAAGTAAGAGTTATAGATCAGGATTTTCCATCAATAGCAGAAGTTGATGCTAAACTGGTAGTTCTTGCGAAACAAATGAAGGCAAAAATCTTAACAAACGATTTTAACTTAAATAAAGTAGCAGAACTGCAAGGCGTTTCTGTTCTGAATATAAATCTTCTGGCTAATGCCCTGAAACCCGTGGTGTTGCCGGGAGAGGTTATGACTGTCTATTTGTTAAAGGAAGGAAAGGAGACAGGCCAGGCTATTGCATATCTTGATGATGGGACAATGGTTGTTGTTGATAATGGGAGAGAATATTTAGGTGTGAACATAAATGTCACAGTTACCAGCGTGCTTCAGACTACTGCTGGCAGAATGATATTTGCCAAAATGAAAGAAACTGTAGGGGAGGTGGAAACATCCGGAAGGATGCGTGCAGAGGATTCACGCTGATGAAGGTTTCTGCCATTATTCCAGCTGCTGGTAAAGGCAAAAGGATGGGAGGATCAGTATCAAAACAATTCTTATCTATTGACGATAAACCTGTTTTAATTCATACATTAGAGAGGATAAACTCATTAAAAATAATAGATGAGATAATTTTAGTTCTTCCTGAGGATAAAGTAGAGTGGGGAGAAAAAAAGGTAAAAAGAAAATATGGAATAAACAAGTTATCTAAAGTTATAAAGGGAGGAAAAGAGAGACAGGATTCTGTATATGAGGGACTAAAAGAAGTTGATGAGATATCAGATGTAGTAGTTGTCCATGACGGAGTCAGACCTTTTTTTTATTCAAAAATTATTAAAGAGGCAATACCATTTCTGAAAATATTTGATGGTGTAATAGAGGCTTTGCCAATTAATGATACAGTAAAGAAAGTTTCTGAAAGAGGAATTGTTTTAAAAACCCTTGAGCGCGAGAAACTTTACAGGGCTCAAACTCCACAAATATTCAATTACAGCATATTAAGAAAAGCATTTAACCGAGCTTCTGATAAAAAATACTACGCGACAGACGAATCAGGGCTTGTAGAATCTATTGGTGGAAAAATTAAAATATTGACAGGAAGCCGTTATAATATAAAAATTACAAATCCTGATGACCTCTTTCTTGCAGAGGTAATTATAAAAAACAAAATATTTGTCTAATAGTACGCTTGCTTCTTAATCATAGTTTTCTTTCATTTATTTAGAGGAAATTTTAATATGAGGTTTGGAATAGGATATGATGTACATCCTTTTGAAGAAGGTAGAAAATTAGTTTTAGCCGGAATTGAGATTCCATATGAAAAGGGTTTGAGCGGGCATTCTGATGCAGATGTGCTGAGCCATGCTATTTGTGATGCCATGCTTGGAGCAGCAGGACAGGAGGATATAGGTGTTCATTTCCCTGACAATGATGAAAAATATAAAAATATCTCAAGCCTGATTCTGATAAAAAAGGTTAAGGAAATTGTAGAAAAGAAAGGATTTATAATTAACAATATTGATACTGTAATAATCACTCAGGAACCGAGGCTTGCAGACTACCGTGCAAGAATGAGAGAAAATCTGGCTAATGCTTTGGATATTCCTCAATCAAGATTAAACATTAAAGCAACCACTCCTGAAAGACTTGGCTCATTTGGAAGGGGCGAAGGGATGGCTGTTTATGCCGTTGTCTCTCTTGAGGGAATGGAGTTAGAAAATAATTTGTGAATTTTGGCATTAGTGTTAATCTTGTCTAAACCTGATGTTTATTACACATACATGAGATATAAGAGGTACCCTTCTATAGTTTTCTTTTTGCACCCACCATCAGAAAAGTAAATTTATCCTAAGAACAGTTGATACTAAAGTAAAAAGCCTTTCAAAAAAAGTTATTTTTTACAAACTTGACAGAAAGACTTATTTATTTATAAAAGATGGATTCTGAAAATAATTGAGGCTTTCTGCAGCAGGCTGCAGGAATTGCGAGTGCTATGCATTTTTAAGGAGATTGTTCTTAGGCTTTTAACTAGTGAAACATGTTGAGAGTTAGAGTTTATGTCATTTAAGAGTATTATCATAGAAGGGGCAAGGGAACATAACCTGAAAAATATAAACCTTGAAATACCAAGGGATAAACTGGTTGTGATTACCGGCCTTTCAGGTTCAGGCAAATCTTCCTTAGCCTTTGATACAATATATGCAGAGGGACAGAGAAGGTATGTTGAATCTCTTTCAGCATATGCAAGGCAGTTTCTCGAGTTGATGGAAAAACCTGATGTTGATAGAATTGAGGGACTTTCTCCTGCAATATCCATTGAACAGAAGACTACTTCAAAGAACCCACGTTCAACAGTGGGAACAATAACAGAGATATATGATTATCTTCGATTGCTTTTTGCAAGGATTGGAAAAACCTACTGTTATAAATGCGGCAATGAGATATCTTCACAGAGTGTGCAGCAGATAAGTGACAAAATACTTGAACTTCCTGAAGGGACAAAGATATGGATAATGTCTCCGATAGCACGCGGAAAAAAGGGAGAATACAAAAAGATATTGCAGGAGATAATGCAAGAAGGGTTTGTCAGAGCACGGGTTGACGGTGAGGTGGTTGAACTTGATAGTGATATAAAACTTGATAAGAAAAAGAAGCATGATATTGAGATAATTGTTGACAGGCTTATAGTTAAAAAAGAGACGCTGAAAAGAATTGTTGACTCTCTTGAAATAGCTACAAAGCTTTCAAACGGAGAGGTGGTAGTAAATATTGCAGAAAAAAGGGACCTTTTTTTCTCAGAAAAATTTGCATGCCCGAATTGCAATATAAGCATCCCTGAGCTGACACCAAGAGTCTTTTCTTTTAATAATCCCTATGGTGCTTGTCCTGCATGCAGTGGATTAGGTACTACCATGTCAATAGACCCTGAACTGGTCATACCTGATAAAAATAAAACATTAAGGGAAGGTGCTATTGCTCCATGGGGAACGAAATTCAGCAGGTACTATCAGCAGATTTTAAAAACGCTTTCAGATAATTTTTATTTTGACCTTGATGTGCCATTTGCCAATCTTTCTGAGATGACCAAAAACCTGATACTTTATGGTTCTGCTGGAAGGGAAATAGATTTTGTTTATGAGACGGAAAGAAACCGCTATCAGTTCAAAAGGGAGTTTGAAGGAGTAATTAACAGTCTCAGTAATAGATACCGTGAAACATCATCTGATGATGTAAGAGAGGAAATTGAAAGGTCTATGACAGTAAGGACATGTCCTGAGTGCAAAGGGGACAGACTGAAAAAAGAGTATCTTGCAGTAAAAATAAATGACAAAAATATTATGAATATAAGCAGGCTTTCAATCAAGGAAGTTTTATATTATTTTGATAATCTAAAGCTGAAAAAGAGAGAGCTTGAAATAGGAGCAAGGATTTTAAAGGAAATAAAGGAGAGATTGCATTTTTTAATTGCTGTCGGGCTTGATTATATAACCTTGGACAGAAGCGGAGGAACTCTTTCAGGAGGAGAGGGTCAGAGAATAAGACTTGCCACACAGATAGGGTCATCGCTTATAGGAGTTTTGTATATTCTGGATGAGCCAAGTATCGGGCTTCATCACAGAGATAACAAGAAACTGCTGGCTACTCTGAAAAAGTTAAGAGATATTGGGAATACAGTCCTTGTTGTTGAGCATGATGCTGAAACAATTCTTTCTGCTGACTATATTATTGACCTTGGTCCCGGGGCAGGGAAAAATGGTGGAGAAGTGGTAGTGGCAGGAACTCCTAAAGAAATAGTGAAAAACAGAGATTCAATAACAGGAAAATATCTTTCAGGAGAGCTTTTTATTACTGTACCAGAGACAAGACGGAAGGGTAATGACAGATATTTGGAGATATTTGGTGCTGGAGGAAATAATTTAAAAAATATTGATATAAAAATTCCAATTGGGATTATTTCATGTGTAACAGGTGTTTCAGGTTCAGGTAAAAGTACTTTGATTCTTGATACCCTTTACAAAGCGCTTGCAAAAGTTTTTTATGGTTCCCGTGAAGCTCCGTGCAAGTATGAGGGAATAAAGGGAACTGAATATATTGATAAGGTCATTGATATAGACCAGTCTCCAATAGGCAGAACACCAAGGTCAAACCCGGCGACCTATACAGGACTGTTTTCCCCTCTTAGAGATCTCTATTCACAGGTTCCGGAATCAAGAATAAGAGGATATAACCCGGGGCGTTTCAGCTTCAATGTAAAGGGAGGAAGATGTGATTCCTGCGAAGGTGATGGGATGAAAAAGATAGAGATGCATTTTCTCCCCGATATTTATGTAACATGTGAAGTATGTAATGGAAAAAGATATAACAGGGAAACCCTTGATGTGAGGTACAAAGGTAAAAATATAGCCGAGACCCTTGACATGACAGTTGAGCAGGCTCTTGAAATTTATGAAAATATTCCTGTTGTAAAGCGTAAATTAAAAACTCTTTATGATGTAGGGCTGGGTTATATAAAACTAGGGCAGCCGGCTACTACTCTCTCAGGAGGAGAAGCTCAAAGGGTTAAGCTTGCAAAAGAGCTTTCCAAAGTTGGCACAGGAAAAACTCTTTATATCCTCGATGAGCCAACCACAGGTCTTCATTTTGCAGACATCCAGAAGCTTCTTGATGTTTTGAATAAATTAACTGATGCAGGGAATACAATTGTTATAATAGAACATAATTTAGATGTTGTAAAATCAGCTGATTATATAATCGACCTGGGTCCTGAAGGCGGTGATTCGGGTGGTGAAGTAATTGCTTGTGGAACTCCTGAGGAAATAATTAAAAATGATAAATCCTATACAGGCCAGGCATTAAAAATGGTACTGAATAGAAAATACAGTTAATAAATTTGTTTAATGTAAAGGGTTTGAAATATTGCTTGAATTTATTGAAATTGTAAGGTTTATTTAATATTCAGATTGATAAAAAACTATCTGATTAGCTTAATAATCTTTGTAATTAAAGTTTTGATTTTTAATTTTTCAAAAAACATTTAAAAAATATTATGGACAAAAATTTTTTGCTTCTTTATAAAGGACTGTTTGAAAATAATTATAAAATATTTCTTAAAGAGAAATAATAAAGGAGTCTAAATTGATGATAGCAGCAAAGAAAATATGGATGGACGGTAAATTTGTTGACTGGGATAAAGCCACAGTACACATTATGACCCACACTCTGAATTACGGATTGGGTGTTTTTGAGGGGATAAGGTGTTATAAAACAAAAAAAGGTCCTGCAATTTTTCGTTATCAGGAGCATTTGGACCGCCTTTTTGATTCAGTAAAGATTGCTTCAATAAAAGCACCATTTACAAAAGAAGAAATAAGCAAGGCTATTGTTGATACAATAAATATTAATAAGCTTACTGAATGCTATATAAAACCTATTTTTTATTATGGTTATGGCGAAGCAGGGATTTATCCAAAGAACCATCCTGTAAAGGCTGCAATCTCAGTATTTCCGTGGGGTGCATATCTTGGGAAAGAAGGACTGGAAAAGGGAATAAGGGTAAAAATATCATCGTTCCAGAGACACCATATTAATGTCAGCATGACAAAAGCAAAAATCTGCGGGAATTATGTAAATTCTCAGCTTGCAAAAATAGAGGCAATTGAAAATGGTTATGATGAAGCTCTGCTGCTTGATGTCAACGGGAAGGTAGCAGAGGGCTCAGGGGAGAATATTTTTATTATAAAGAATGGATTGATAAAAACGACTCCCATACTTTCAATCCTTGCAGGAATTACAAGGGATTCAGTAATAAAGATTGCACAGGACAAAGGTATGGAACTGAAGGAGGACCATTTTTCAAGGGATGAGCTGTATATTGCTGATGAGGCTTTTTTTACCGGCACAGCAGCTGAAGTAACTCCTATAAGAGAAGTTGATAAAAGGGTTATAGGGATGGGAGTAGTTGGGGAGATTACAAAAAAGATTCAGGAAATTTTCTTCAAGATTGTAAAAGGAAATAACAGCAAATTTAATAAATGGCTTACATATATATAAAATTTCAACTGATAACTAATGACCTATAACTTATAATCTTTCAGCTACAGGTTATAAGTTATCAGTTATTAGTCATAGGTCATAAGTTAAGGAAGAGCGATGCCAACATATGAGTATGAATGCACCACGTGCGGAGATAGGTTTGAGGCATTTCAGAAAATGTCAGATGAGCCTATAAAAAAGTGCAAGAAATGCAAAGGCAAAGTGACAAAACTCATATCTCCTTCGGGGTTTGTTTTAAAAGGTTCCGGGTGGTATGTTACGGATTATCCTTCAGAATCCAGGAAGAAAGGGGTGGAATCTGAAAAAAAGACTAGTGAGCCTAAAGAGGCTTCGAAAACCAAGCCATCAGACTCAAAACCCTCTTCTGGCTCAAAACCATCTAGTTCTTCTTCATCCAAATAGTGTCAAATTTCAAATAAACGAGCACCAACCCATCAGCAGGACAGGCGTTTCGCCTGACTATTTTCATGTCCCTCTGTGAGCCAAAGGCTCATAAAGATTCCTGCAAAAGCAGGAATTCAGGAATTAAAGAATCTGGATTCCGCATAAAGTACCTGCCTGCAGTAGGCAGGCGGAATGACTGATAAAATATATTTTTAAGTTTCCTGATACCTCACAGCTCTGCTGTGGAGTAGTTCATTCGTTTTAGCTTGATTTGAAATTTTGGCTTTGATATTTGAAATTATAATTATGATGGAACTACTCAAAAGTCTTAATAATAAACAGCGGGAGGCTGTGGAGCAAATCAACGGATCCATACTTGTTCTTGCGGGGGCTGGAAGCGGGAAGACAAGAGTAATAACACACCGTATCGCTTATCTAAAAAAGAAATATGAAATTTTACCTGAAAATGTTCTGGCTGTAACCTTTACAAATAAAGCTGCCAAGGAGATGAAGGAGAGGGTTTTAAGCTTGACAGCTTCAGAACAGTTTCATTGGATTAATACTTTTCATTCTACCTGTGCCAGGATTTTAAGAAGGCACTGCAAGATGCTGGGATTTGAGAGTAACTTTGTAATATATGATTCTTCAGATCAGCTTAATATTATTAAATCAACAATGAGTCAGCTGAAGGTTGATGAAAGAGTTTTAAATCCTGATAGTGCTCAAGGCTACATAAGTTCTGCCAAAAATCAGCTTAAAAAACCTTCTGATATAAATCAAATATTTAATGATTATCTTTCTGAAGAGGTTCTGAAGGTTTATTCTGCGTATCAGAGAAGTCTTAAAAAAAATAATGCCATGGATTTTGATGATCTGCTGATGCATACTGTAGAACTTCTAAAAACTAACCCGGATATTTTAGATTATTATTCTGAAAAATGGCGGCACATAATGGTTGATGAATATCAGGACACAAACCATGCGCAATATCAGCTGATAAGGCTTCTCTCTTCAAAACACAAGAACCTCTGCGTTGTTGGTGATGATGACCAGAGTATATACCGCTGGCGTGGAGCAGATATTTCCAATATTCTTAATTTTGAGAAGGATTTTCCTGATTGTCTTGTTATAAGGCTTGAACAGAATTACAGGTCTACAAAAAACATTCTGAGGGCTGCGAATTCAGTAATAGAAAAAAATTTTTCCAGAAAAGGAAAAAGTCTTTGGACTGACAACATTGAAGGGGAAAAAATATATCATGCAACTCTTAATTCTGAGTGCGAGGAAGGACTGTACATCTGCAGAAAGATAAAAGAATTATGTCTGCTTGAAAACAGAAAGTTGAATGACTTTGCAATTTTTTACCGTACAAATGCACAGTCAAGGGTAATTGAAGATATGCTAAGGCGTGAGAATATGCCCTATGACATTTTTGGAGGAGTCAGGTTCTATGACCGCAAAGAGATAAAAGACATACTGGCATATATGCGTGTTCTTTCAAATCCTGATGACGATTTGAGCTTTGAGAGGATAATAAACACTCCAAACAGGGGAATAGGTGAGGCGACTCTTTTAAAGATAAAAAAAATAGCAGAAAGAGACGGTATTTCTATTTATAGGGCTTCAGAAGTTTTTCTCAAAGAAGGGAAATTATCTCTGAAAACAGAAGCCTCATTATCTGAATTTTTAAAGCTCATCTGCGGATCTATAAACCTTCAGCAAAGGATATCTGTCTCTGAGCTTACTGAAAAAATCCTGGAAGAGACAAGATATGCTGAAGAGGTAATAGGAAAAAATAAGGAAGAGAAAGAGGGCAGGATAGAAAATTTGAGGGAATTCATTTCAGCCATAGAGGAATTTGAAAGAAGCTCAGAAGACACGAGCCTTAAAACCTTACTTGAGCAGATATCACTTATAACAACTGTTGATAAATATGATGGAACCCTTGAGAGAGTAACATTGATGACTCTCCATAATGCAAAAGGTTTGGAATTTCAGGTTATTTTTATGAGCGGGATGGAAGAGGGGCTTTTCCCTCATTTCCTTTCCTCAAATGAGAGCCTTGAGATAGAAGAAGAAAGAAGGCTATGTTATGTTGGGATGACCAGGGCAAAAGAGAGACTTTTTCTAACCAATACCTACAGAAGAAAGATATATGGAACTGAAAGGATGAATATGCCATCACGGTTCATCAGGGAGATATCTGATGAATTTGTTGAGGTGGACCGCGGATGGCCTGAGGATATTGAACCGTATGAAACAGATATGCCCCTACAAGGCAAAGATGAGTGTGAAGATATATATCGGGTCAGGAGACCCGATGCTACCCTGGGTAGTGGCAGGTCTCCTGACCCGATATCTTCAGAAGAATCTGGAGGTTTCTTTTTTAAAGGTTCAAAAGTCATACATCCTTTTTTTGGGAAAGGAACTGTTATCGAAACCAAGGGTGAAGGAGAAAATCAGAAAATAATAGTTAGTTTTATAAATGCCGGAGTTAAAAAACTTTTACTCAAAAATGCAAAATTGGAAAAACTATAAAGAAAAGTGGTCCAAGAATTCTAATAGTTAAGTGAAAATCAAACCCTTGATTCCTTGAACCCTATTTAACTTATGATTACACCAAAAATCTTAAAAGAGATAGAATCAATTGTTGGCAAGGACGATTTGCTGACAGAGAAGGAAGACAGAATCTGTTATTCCTATGATGCAACAAACCTGAAATTCCTGCCTGAGGCAATTATTTTCCCTCAAAACACAGAAGAGATATCCAGAATATTAAAAATTGCTAACAGGGAAAAGATTCCTGTTTTTCCCCGTGGCGCTGGCTCAGGTTTTTCTGGTGGGAGTCTGCCAGTAAATGGTGGAGTTGTTCTTGCCACATCGAAAATGGACAGGATTTTAGAGCTTGATGAAGAGAATTTGACTGTTGATGTTGAACCTGGTGTTGTTACTGAAAAACTCCAGAAGTTTGTTGAAGCAAAAGGGCTTTTTTATCCTCCTGACCCTGCAAGCCTTAAATTTTCAACAATCGGTGGCAATATTGCAGAGTGCTCAGGTGGACCAAGGGCACTCAAATACGGAGTAACACGGGATTATGTCCTAGGTCTTGAAATAGTATTACCTACAGGAGAAATAATGTCAACAGGTGCGAAGACTGCAAAAAGCGTTGTCGGATATGACCTGACAAGGCTTATGGTTGGTTCAGAGGGAACTCTTGGCATAATAACAAAGGCAACCCTCAGGCTTATCCCGTTGCCTGAAGAGAAAAATACTTTGCTTGTTCTTTTTAAAAAAATTGAAGCAGCAGCATTAGCTGTTACAAATATCATTAAGTCTAGAGTAATCCCTTCAACGCTGGAGTTTATGGATTCTTTGTCAATCAAATGTGTTGAGGATTATCTGGGTTTGGGTTTGCCAGAGGAGGCAGGGGCATTGCTTTTGATTGAAATTGATGGTTTCAGGGGGTCTGTTGAGATTCAGGGAAATAAAATTGCTGAAATCTGCAAAACCCTAAATCCAGTCTATATAAAAATTGCAGTTGATTTGAAAGAACAGGAAAATCTGTGGCAGGCAAGAAGGACAGTTTCTCCTGCAATAGCAAAACTTTCTCCGACAAAAGTTAATGAAGATATTACGGTTCCAAGAAATAAAATTCCTGAAATGCTGGAAAGGATTCAGAAGATTGCTGATGATTTCAAACTGAAGATTGTATGTTTTGGCCATGCTGGTGATGGGAATATACACGTAAATATTATGACAGACAGGGGAAATAAGGAAGAAATGGAATGTGTTGAAGAGGCTGTAAAAAGACTTTTTTTTGAAACCCTTGAGATTGGAGGGACAATTTCAGGAGAGCATGGAATAGGATTAACAAAGGCGCCGTATCTTAAAATGGAGATCGGAGATATTGGATATGAAACAATGAAAAAAATTAAAAACCTTATTGACCCCAACAATATCTTAAATCCGGGGAAGATGTTTTTGTGATTTTTAAAAGTAATAGATTTAAACGCTCTTGGCAATAATCCGTACTTCTGTTTAAAGACATAAAAATTTATTGGAGGAAATGATGTTATCAACTACAGATTTCAGAAAAGGACTGAAGCTGAAGCTTGAAAAAGAAATTTATATAATTGTTGATTTTCAGCATGCAAGAACTGCTCAAAGGAGGGCTTTTGTAAGGACTAAAATGAAAAATCTCAAAACAGGAGCAGTTCTTGAGAGAACCTTCAGCGCAGGTGAGAATTTTGAAGAGCCGGATTTTGAAGAAAAAGTGATGCAATTCCTGTATTCTAATGAAAACGGTTTTGTTTTTATGGATACAAATAACTATGAACAGATTACAATAACTGCTGAGCAGCTGGGAGAAAACAGATGGTACTTGCAGGAAAATGTGGATTTTAAGATTTTGTTTTTTGAGGGAAACCCTTTGAGCCTTGACCTCCCTTCTGCTGTTACGCTAAAGGTTGTTTCCACAGAGCCAGCAGTCAGAGGGGATACTGTTACAGGAGCAACAAAGCCTGCAACACTGGAGACAGGACTTGTTGTTAAGGTACCATTATTTGTTCGGGAAGGGTCTATGATAAAGGTTGATACGAGGACTGGAGAGTATCTTGAGAGGGCATGATATAGAGTCACACCTTGTATTTTTCTTTTAAATAGGTTTCAAAAATTTTCTGAAAATCATCCTGATAAAGGTTAAAGGCAGAAATAATTCCATTTTCAAAAGATTCTCCTCCTTTGACTTTTGCTATTAATTCCTTCAAAGAAGAGAATCCGTATTTATTTATAATTAAATCAACTGCTGCAAGACTTAAGGCATAGGCAAGAGGAATATTATTTTTCTCGATATTCTGGAAAGGAAGGTAAAGGGCTTCAAGTTTAATGAACTTACCGGACCTTGTCATATTCCGTAACAAGCCAGCATCAACTGTATTGAGTCTGCTTGATTCGTAAAGACACAGACCTTCTACAAACCATGCAGGACATCTCCCGTTTGTATAATCTGATATCATGAATTTTGTGTAAGAATAAGTTATTGCTTTTTTCATTGGCTCAGTAGATTTCTTAAAACCTGATACAGGGATTTTTATTTTATCCTTATCAATAACTATATTTTTATTTGGGCTCTGGTCCTGAAGATTAAACATTGTATTAAAATCGAGAAAAATATTTATCTTAACAGACGAAGAAATGTTTAAATATTTTTCTGTTTTTTCATAGGATTCCTGAAGCATGGTTAGGATAATATCCTTGGTAAAGCTATTTCCAGTGCCGATTGAATTAAATTGAAAATTATTAACGCCTTTTCCCAATAAATTATCATCAACCCCTATATCTATTCTGACTTTTCTTAATGCTGTTTCGCTTTTTATATCTCCGGGGTCTAATTCCAGTGCTTTTCTCCAGCAAATTGTGGCTTTTTCTTCATCACCTTTTTGATAATAAATCTGACCGAGATTGTAATAAACCTTGGCACTTCCCGGGTAGAGCTCTAAAGTTTTTCCCAAGGTGTAAAGTGCCTTATCAGGGTCTCCTTTAAGGATATAGACATTAGAAATACCCAAAAGGGGCTGAGAACTATTTAAAATGTTAAAAGATTTCTCAAAAAACTCGATTGCTTTATCATAATTTCTTCCTTCTGTTTCCTTCATTCCAAGAAGGTTGTATATTTGGCTTGTCATGCTTTTTGCCTCCGGAGCATTTTTTATTTTTAATGCCTTTTCAAAACTATTTGTAGCATCTTCAAGTTTTCCCATTTGGTATAAAGCAGCACCTTTTTGATAAAAATATTCATATTCAGCAACTCTCTCCAAGTCCTTGTTCTTATTATCAGCAGATTTTAAGTTATTTTTGCCTTTTTGTGGTTTGTCAATAAGCGTTTGTACTGCTTTCAGGCGAAGCGAATATTCTTTATTGTAAGTTTTTTCTTTCATATGGCTTATGAGGAAAAATCTTATCGGGAATGAGAGTAGAAGCAGAAGAATAGAAAAGTAAAGGATTAAATGTTTTTTTGAGGGTAAATATCTGTCTTTTAGAAACTTCATTGAATTCTTATTCCCAAGAACTTCAATATAAAAAATGCAATTAATGTTATTGATATAAGGATTGCCACATCCAACGGATATCCGAAAATAAAATTTTTTAAAGGATTCCAGAAGGTATAAAAGTAAACTTGAATTCTGGAAATATTTGTTTCATCAATCAGCAAAAGTTCAAAATAAGCAAGGATTGCCGAGAAGAAGAATAACGCTAATATGCAAAATCCGAATTCTTTAGAAACTCTCATCATGTAATCCTCATAAATCACATAAATATTATCGCTCTAAAATATTAAAACCTTTTTAATTGAAATCCAGAGCTATAAATAGTGGTCCGGATAACATAGTATTGACATAAGAATATAACAGGAATTTTTAGAAATAGCAAAATTTTTATTGACATAGAAAATTTTAAATATATAGTATCTTGAAATTGTTGTTGACCATATTGAAAAGTAATTACTTGCGAAGTTTTAAGTCATTAAGAGAAATGGTCAAAAATAGAAAAAACTTTATTTAAAAAAAAGGGGGTGAATAAATAATGAAAAAAATTACAGCTCTTTTTCTAATACTTTTGTTGCCAGTAGTTTTCACTCTGACCTACGGCTGCCAGAAAAAAGAGGAACCAGTGGCTACAGAGGAAGCGGTTCCAGTTGAGCAGACACCAGCAGAACCTGAAGCACCAGCAGCACCTGAAGCACCAGCAGCACCTGAAGCACCAGCAGCACCTTGAAGCACCAGTCGGGAAGTAAAATAGAAAGGAGATGTCGTATTTCTGTTTTATTTCTTAGTTAAAAGATAGATTTAATCCCGTTCTTGTAACTTCAAGAACGGGATTTTCTTTTCAGAGGTAGTCTTTCAGGTTCATTTTTTCAAGAGCAGAAATAATCTTTTTCACATCTTGGTCTCTTTTTCTGTGGCAGACAAAGACAGCATTTCCTGCCTGCACTATTATTAAATCTTTGACCCCAAGAGTAGCTATAATATGATTTGTGCTGAAAACTATAGAATCATTTGTATCAATTAATATATTTTTCCCTACGGAAATATTATTTGTTGAATCCTTTTTTAAAATTTCTTCAAGAGAATTCCAGTTACCAATATCTTTCCAGTGAATTTGTGATGGAATTACTGCAATATTTGATGATTTTTCCATTATACCATAATCTATAGAGATATTACCGAGACTGTTATAAATTTTTTTAATGACCCTATGTTCGCTGGTTTTACCTATGGATTTTTCTATTTCCATGAGCCCGTTAAATAAATTAGGGAGATGTTTTTTGATTTCATTTAAAATCGTTTTTACTTTCCATACAAAAATTCCGCTGTTCCAGAGGTATTTCCCTGTGCGGAGAAACATTTTAGCTGTTTTATGGTCGGGCTTTTCAGTAAATCTTATGACTTTAAATATCCTGCGAGAATTCGTTTTGCCTATTTTATCTCCAAGCTGAATATACCCGTAACCTGTCTCAGGATAAGTTGGTTTGAATCCTATGGTAAAGAGACAATCCATCTTTCTAAGGGTTTTATCAATTGAAGATAAAAGCTTTCTTAATCCTTCTGGCTCGGTTATGAAATGGTCTGATGGCAAAACCACCATGTTTCCCGAAGGGTCAATTCTATTTATATGCACAGATGCCAGTCCAATGCATGCAGCTGTATTCCTTCCTTCAGGCTCCTTAAGTATGTTTTCTTTAGGAATGTATGGGAGTTGTTTTGAAACTTCCTTTCCGTATTCGATATTTGTAACAATAAAGATTTTTTCTGGTTTTGAAACAGGAAGAATTCTTTCTACAGTTAACTGCAGCATGGTTTTTGTTCCAGTAAGCTTTAAAAGCTGTTTTGGAAGCTTCCCTTTGCTGAGAGGCCAGAATCTTGTACCTTTTCCACCAGCCATTATTGCAATATACATCCCCGTTTTACCCTTTCTGAAAACTTTTTTTTAATTTCATAAATCCTGAATTCTAATATATGAATTTTGAATTTGTTAAGGCCCCCGGATTTAGTATTTAAAATTTTATAACTACCTATTTATTCTTCTCAGTCAGCTCTATTAAAATTCCATTGGTGCTTTTGGGATGGAGAAAAGCAATTAACTTTCCGTGAGCTCCGGTTCTTGGCTCTTTATCTATCAGTTCAACTCCGGAACTCCGGAGCGTTGATAAAGTTTCTCTGAGATTGTCAACCTCAAAACAGATGTGATGTATTCCTTCTCCTTTTTTTTCAATGAATTTTGAAATCGGGCTTTCAGGAGATGTTCCTACAAGAAACTCTATTCTTGTATCTCCAATCTGAAAAAAAACAAGATTTACCATTTGGGATGGAACAGATTCAACATTAGAAGGATTAAGCCTCAGAATATTTTTATAAAACTCCTTTGTGTTTTCAAGGTCTTTAACAGCTATGCCTATATGATTAATTTTATTTAACATCAGAAAACAATATGCTCCTTATACTCTCCGAAAACGGCTCTAAGGACATTTGATATTTCTCCTAAAGTAGCATAATCCTTGACTGCGTCAAATATTACCGGCACTAAATTTTCACTTTTTCTTGCAGCGTCTTCAATCCGTTTAAGTCTGGATTTTACATTTGATGAATCTCTTGTGCTTTTGAGACGGTGGAGTTTTTCCATCTGTTTTTTTTCTGTCTCAGGGTTTACTCTTAAAAGGTTTTGCGGTGGTTCTTCCTTTCGCTGAAATTGATTCAATCCAACAATTATCTGCTCTCTGGTTTCAATCTTTTTCTGGTAAAGATAAGAGCTTTCCTGAATTTCTCTCTGTACAAAGCCTGATTCAATGGCTTTTAACATTCCACCTATGCTATCTATTCTGTCTATATATTCCTGAGCTTTTCTTTCAATTTCAGAAGTAAGATTTTCAATTGCATATGATCCGCCAAGAGGGTCAGCAGTGTTTGTTACTCCGCTTTCATAAGCTATTATCTGCTGGGTTCTCAGAGCAATTCTCACAGATTCTTCTGAGGGAAGAGCTAATGCTTCATCTCTTGAGTTGGTGTGGAGTGACTGGGTTCCTCCGAGTACTGCGGCAAGAGCCTGAAGTGTTACCCTTACAATATTTGTGTCAGGTTGCTGGGCGGTCAGGGTGCATCCTGCTGTTTGGGTATGAAATCGCAGCATGCATGAGGATGGGTTCTGTGCCGCGAATCGTTCCTTCATTATCTTTGCCCATAGCCTTCTGGCTGCTCTAAATTTGGCAATTTCCTCAAGAAAATTATTATGCACATTAAAAAAGAACGAAATACGCTTGGTAAAATCATCAACCTTAAGCCCCGCATTTAAAGCAGCTTCTACATATGCTATACCATCGGCAAGGGTAAAGGCAATTTCCTGCACTGCAGAAGAGCCAGCTTCTCTTATATGATATCCACTGATGCTTATTGTGTTAAACCTTGGAAGGTTATCCTTGCAGAAGGCAAAAATATCAGTGATAATCCTCATTGATGGTTTTGGAGGGAAAATATATGTCCCTCTGGCAAAATATTCCTTTAGGATGTCATTCTGAATTGTTCCTGATATGGTTTTTACTTCAACTTTCTGTTTTTCAGCAACAGCCATATACATTGTCAGAAGTATTATTGCTGTAGAATTGATGGTCATTGAAGTGCTGACTCTGTCAAGCGGTATTTTATTAAAAAGAATTTCCATATCCTCGAGAGAATCTATTGCAACGCCTACTTTTCCAATTTCTCCTGTTGCATATGGATGGTCTGAGTCATAGCCCATTTGTGTTGGAAGGTCGAAAGCAACACTCAAGCCTGTCTGTCCCTGTTCCAGAAGATATCTGTACCTGATATTAGATTCTTCTGCTGTCCCAAATCCGGCATACTGACGCATTGTCCAAAGCCTTTCCCTGTACATTGTTGGCTGAACCCCTCTTGTGAATGGGTAATGACCAGGGTAGCTGAGGTCTTTTTCGTATTGAAGCTTGCTCAGGTCTGAAGGTGTATAAAGCAGTTTGACAGGGATACGGGAAGTAGTTTCAATCACTTCATCAAGAGGTTCGTTTTCTTTATCTCTGGTATTTTTCTCTTTCATTTTTTATTATCTTTCATGATTTTTTAATTTTAGGTGTTTGCTGCAAAAACAGCGGAATATTTTTATAATAAGAAATCTGTTCAGTCAAGGGTTAAAACTTAAATTATGTCAAGTGACTTACCTGATAAAATATTTTCAAATTCCTTTGACTTTAAATATCAGGATAATATAAATAATTAATTAGTTTTAATATCAAAATTGAAATAAAATATAAACACATTAAATGAACGCCAAAAATAAACTTATATTTGCCTTGGATGTAGAAAGTCTTAAAGAGGCCGAGGAATGGGTCTTAAGGCTTAAGGATTATGTTGGTATTTTTAAAGTCGGGAAAGAGCTTTTCACCAAATGCGGGCCAAAGGTTGTTGAAAAGATATTGGGTCATGGAGCAAAGGTTTTTCTGGATTTGAAATTCCACGACATACCGACTACAGTTGCAAAAGCAGGGATTCAGGCAGCAAGGCTCGGTGTTTCCATTTTTAATGTTCATGCCCTTGGCGGGAGAGAAATGATGAAGAGGGTGGTTAAAGATGTTGGAAATGTATGTGAGAAAGAGAAAATAACATATCCTTTGATTATTGCTGTAACCATACTTACAAGTTTGAGCAATGAAGAGCTTAAGGAATTGGGAATCATCAACCCGGTTCTTGATGAGGTAACAGTCCTTGCAAAGATTGCAAAAGATTCAGGTCTTGGCGGTGTTGTCTGCTCTCCAAAGGAAATCTCTATTATAAAGAATGAGTGTGGCAGAAATTTTAAAGTTATTACTCCGGGAATCAGAGGGAAAAATTTTCCTCCTGATGACCAGAAAAGAACTGCAACCGCTTCAGAAGCTGTTATTTCAGGCTCAGATTTCATTGTTGTAGGAAGACCAATACGAAATGCGTCTGATCCAGCCAGAGCAGCAAGGGAAATTTTGGAGGAGATAGAATCTGTTCAGACTGGATAGATTGAAATTCTCAAATATCAGATTGAGAAGATATTAAATCAGAACAGTCAGAATCATTGCGCTTAAAATTATAAACAGGCACCCTGCTGTTAAGATTTGGGCAAGAAAAACAATAAGGGTCACTTGTTTGAATTTGTTTTCATTAAATGTGTTTTTGATGCCCATAGAAAATTTTGTTTGCGATTTAAGAACAAAAATTCTTTCGGACTGTAATCAGGTATGGTTTAGAGGATTGTTATTAAGAGAGGTGATGCTTGGTTACTTTTGTAACAGTTTATTGAATACGGCTTCAGCTTTCTGGGCTGATAGTTCAGCTTTGCCGGCAGCCTCCTCAGCTTTTATAGCTGCATCTTCTGACTGAGAAGCAGAATTCTCAGCCCTTGCAGCTGATGTTCTTGCCCTTGCGGCAAATTTTTTGGCATTATCAGTAATTGCTTCTTCTGCAGAAGCAAGGTTTTCAGCATTCTGAGCAACTTTTTCTGGTTTTTCAGTCTGACTTTTGGTCTCAAGGTAAAGTGATTTAAGCTTCTCATATGATTCAAAATTGTCTTCCGAATCCATGGAAACCAGACTCTTGCTTAATTCTTCATGTCCTGATATATCTTTAAGAAAAGGAAGCGAGAACAGCCAGTGTCCCGGTTTAACAATTAGTTTTTCCAATGTATACCCAAAGGGATATAAGGAATATGCCATAAGTTTCCAAGAAACAAAAGCCTCATTTCTGTCATATTCATCCGCGCTTGCAAAAAGAGGTTGGAAAATAAGAATGGAAATGAATAATAATGTAATAATTATTTTTTGCATATCATGCTATCCTTTTACTAATATAAATAAACCCCATGACATACTTTTGTCAAGGGAATTGTAAAAAATGAGAGTCTATTGAAAAAATATTGACCAAAACAAGAAAACAATTGGGATGTTGAAGAAAAATAATAAAGGATAATATTTTGTTAGAGAGATTTTTGGTATGATCAAAAAAGAAAAATAGATTTTTTATGAAAAGAGTTCCTACTATATGTGTTTATTGTGGATGTGGGTGTGGCATGTTTTTGAATGTTGAAGGCGACCATGTAATCGGAGTTACGCCGCAGCGCTCCCATTATGTAACCAAAGGCACTTTGTGCGCAAAGGGATGGACTATCCCTGAGCTTTTAAGGGGACATGGAAGGCTTGCAAGCCCGCTCATAAAAAAAGAGGATAAGTTCAGAAAAATCTCATGGGAAACGGCGCTTGATGAAATTGTAAGCAGATTTAAAAAACTGATAATTAAGTACGGTCCTGAAAGCATAGGGATATTTTCTTCAGCAAAAGCTACCAATGAGGAGAATTATCTGATGATGAAATTTGCAAGGGGAGCGATAGGCACCAACAATATAGACCACTGCGCAAGGCTATGCCACTCATCAACTGTTACAGGGCTTGTAAAGGCTTTTGGGTCTGGTGCAATGACAAACAGCCAGAACGAAATAGAGGATGCTAAAGCGATACTTCTGACAGGTTCGAATCCGACAGAGCAGCATCCAATGGTTGGTGCGAAAATAAGGAGGGCAGTTGAAAAAGGAACAAAGCTGATAGTGGTTGACCCGCGAAGGATTCCTTTAAGCAGGTTTGCTTATCTTTATCTCGGGCAGAAACCCGGAACAGATGTTGCATGGATAAACGGTATGATAAAGATAATAGTTGATGAGGGATGGGTTAACGAAGATTTTATAAAGAGCAGGACTGAGAACTATGAGGGGCTGGTTTCTGCAGTAAAAAAATATACTCCTTCAGAGGTTAAAAAGATAACAGGCATTCCTGAAAGGCTTCTGTACCAGGCAGCAGAGGCTTATGCAAAATCGGAAACCGGAATGATTGTTTACGGTATGGGAATTACCCAGCATATAACAGGAACTGACAATGTTACAGGGCTTGCCAATTTAGCTATGGTAACCGGACACATTGGAAAACAATTTACAGGAGTAAACCCATTACGGGGACATAACAATGTGCAGGGTGCATGTGATATGGGAGCACTTCCAAATTTTCTTACTGGGTACCAAAAAGTCAATATCAAAGAAGTAAGAGAAAAATTTGAAAAGGCATGGGGAGTAAAGATTCCTGATACTCCGGGAATGACCATTACAGAAATGATTGATGGCGCCGGCAGTGGAAAGATTAAAGGGCTGATTATAATGGGAGAGAATCCACTACTTTCAGACCCTCATATCAATCACGTTAAAGAATCGCTCAAGAAACTTGAATTCCTTGTTGTTATCGAATTGTTTATGACTGAAACTGCTGAGATAGCAGATGTGGTTTTGCCATCTGCAAGTTTTGCTGAAAAAGACGGAACTTTTACAAATACTGACAGGGCTGTTCAGAGAATAAGGCAAGCTGTGCCTGAATTTGGAGAAAGCCTTCCTGACTGGAAAATAATAAGTGAGTTAAGCAAAAGATTCGGGCTAAAAATGGACTACAGATGTCCTGAAGAAGTTATGGACGAGATAGCTTCACTTACGCCTATTTATGGTGGCATTAATTACAAAAGACTTGAAAAGGAAAAATATCTCCAATGGCCCTGTGCTGACAAAAATTCTAAAGGAACATCATATCTGCATGAAAAAGAATTCCCAAGGGGGAAGGGGTATTTCAATCCAGTTGAGTTTACTGAGCCTGATGAGGTTCCTGATAAGGAATTCCCGATGGTGCTTACAACAGGAAGGATTTATTATCACTGGCATACTGGCACAATGACAAGAAAGGTTGGAACGCTTGAAAGGGAAGTTTCTGAAGGATTTGTAGAGATAAATCCATTTGATGCGGGAAAGAGAAAAATCAAGAACAGTGAGAATGTGAAGATAATATCAAGGAGGGGAGAGCTTGTTACAAAAGCGCTTGTGACTGAAAGGGTTCCTGAAGGGGTTGTGTTTATTCCATTCCATTTTGCTGAGGCAGCTGCAAATCTTTTAACAAACCCTGCAGTTGACAGGGAGGCTAAGATACCAGAGTTTAAGGTCTGCAGTGTAAAGATTGAGAAAATGTAGAAACATTATGAAGTTGCAGATAAAAAAAATATCAAGAGAGAATTTATTTAAACTCATTGATTCACTGTGCAGTGAATTTGAAGTGATAGCTCCTGTAAAGACAGGAGGGGATATATTTTTTAACCATATAAAAAACTCCTCTGATATCACCCTTGATTACATAAATGCTGTTGAGTCTCCAAAAAGATTTTTTTTCCCGCAGATAGAGCTGATGTTCAAGATGGATTTGAATGAATTAAAAACTTTAGTTGATAAGGAAGAGAGGAAAACAAGGAAAAAGCTGATTTTTGGGATAAGAACATGTGATTTGAAAGCTATAAATGGAGTTGACAGGTTTTTTTCTGGAGAAAGAACAGACTCCTACTATCAGAAACTCAGGCAGAACACAGTAGTTGTTAATTTTCTTTGTAATGAATGTGCTCCCGAGTGTTTCTGCACAGCCATTCCCGGAGAGACGCTTTATTGTGATGGCTATGATTTACGGCTTTCAGGCTTGGAAGACGGATATCTTATAGAGGCAGAGACTGAAGCGGGAAAAGAAATATTAAAAAAAAACAGGTTACTGTTTAGTGAAACAGAAAAGAGAGATTTCAAGTTAAGAGAAGAGAATGTTAAAATTTTAGAAGAAAAGATAAAAAGAAACAATCCGTTTGCGAAAACAATAGAGAATCTAAGAAAGGGGAAGGTTAGCTCTAAGGCATGGGAGAATATTGCACTAAGCTGTCAGGACTGCGGAGGGTGTTGCTATGTTTGTCCTGTTTGTACCTGTTATAATACAATTGAAGACTTTGAAAATGAATTAATCAAAAGATACAGGTACTGGGATTCATGTCTGTTTTCAGGGTTTTCAAGAATGGTTCACGCATATAACCCTATTCCTACACCTGGCGAAAGATTGAAATACAGATTTATGCACAGGCTAAAATATTTTGAAGAACGGTACAGCAGCGCCGGATGCACCGGGTGTGGTCGGTGTGATGTGGTATGCTTAGGTGATATAGGAACAGGAGCGGTGTTGATGAAAATCAAAAACAAAGAACCAAAATGTAGCCGCAGTCTTTAGCCTGCGATTGATTGTCTGGATTTATGGGATATGAAAAGATGAACAATGAATATCTTCCAATAATAGCAAAAATTGAATCTTTCAAAGAAGAGGCAAGAGATATCAGAACCTTCGTGTTTTCTGTTTCCAATGAGAATTGTTTTGCATATAAGCCCGGGCAGTTTATGATGTTTTCTGTTTTTGGGTATGGTGAGGCTGCATTTGCTTTTTCGTCATTTCCTGCAAGAGATGGAAAGATTGAGGTAACGGTTGCAAAGGTCGGAAAATTAACCACGCAGTTATTCTCAATGAAGCCCGGAGATAAACTTGGTATCCGTGGACCTTTTGGAAACGGTTTTGATATTAATGCACTTAAAAACAGAGACAGTATTATTGTTGCAGGCGGAATGGGAATGGGAGCATTGAAACCATTGGTTGAGGCTTTAATTTTAGAAAGAAAGTCATTTGGGAGAATAGATATCCTGTTTGGAGCAAGGACTCCGCAGGACATGCCATTTAAAGATGACATAAATCTATGGTCAGAGAAAAATGATGTAAATATTGAAACAACTGTTGATTTTCCTGATGAGAACTGGAAAGGGAAAAAGGGGGTAGTTGGATTACTTCTTGATAATTTTAAAATTAATCCTCTTGGTACAACTGCTTTTGTATGCGGTCCCAACGCAATGCTTAGTTCCGTATTCTCCTCCCTGCTCAAAAACGGGCTTGACAAAAGAGATATTATAACTTCTCTTGAGCGTCAGATGAAATGCGGCATTGGATTCTGCGGACACTGCAGAATAGATGATAAATATGTTTGTACGGATGGACCTGTCTTCAGATATGACGAGATTGAATTATTATATAAGCCATAAAGGGCAGGCAGATTAATGTCAAATTACAAAACTCAAAATTCAAGTAAATGTTAAAACTCAATCTGGAGTAATATCAAATGTTAAAAAAAATTATAGCTTTGCTATTTGCAGTATCAGCTTTTTTATCAATTCCTTTTTTATCTTATTCTATTGATGCGACTGTGTTGAAAGAAGATGGTAAAGAATTTTATATTAAAAATGTTATGCTGAACTGGAGTGATGGTTTTTTTACAGAGAAGAATGATTTCTTGTTAAAAAGAAGAAATGAGGGTTGGGATAAAATTTATTTCTCTGTTGTGAAAGAGATTGGTTTTAACAGCAATGAAATAAGCATATTAATGGAAAACGGTGAGATGATAAAAGGGATGAAGAATGATTTTAAATTAAATGGTGAGTTTTTTGGATTTTCTGAGAGCAGAAGAATGATATTTGAAATTAAGGATATAAATAAAATCACTTTTGTTAAGTCTGGCAGTGAGAACGGATTAAAACTTGAAGGTTTCAAGGGTGATATAACTACAGATAAAAGAGAACAAGGTAAAAAGCCTGAAATAAAGGAAACAAAAGAAGAAAAAATTAATATCGAAAGCAGGGATAATAAAAATTCTGAAGAGATAAAAAAATACAAACGCTGCACAATAAATAATACACACATCTATTATGAAAAATCCTGGGAATTCTGCCCTGTTGATGGGGGAAGGCTTGAGTGAGAGTGTATCGTTAGGATTTTTGAATTTGAAGTAAGTGAATAGCGAAAAATGAACAGCAGGGGCGAAATGTATCAAAAAAATATATTCATAAAACTATTAGCAGTTATTTTTTTAATTTTTTCTCTGCCTTGTTCCTTTGCAAAAGAGATAAGCAGAGAACTTAATTATGATGGGCTATTTTCTGAGAAAAATTGGAAAATTGTTGCTGATGGAGTTGAGATTAAGGAAATCGCATTGCATCGTCCTGATTGGTACGGAATCGGATTAAGAAAAGAAGATGTTGAAAAAGAGACAGGGTTCATAGATAGAGTCCAGAAAGTAAATATTAAGATTTTGCGAATTGACCCAAAAAATACCGTACTCCGTCTTGTTTACTGCCATGACTACGGAGAAAAGATGGGGGCTGATATAAGAGACCTTGTGAAAAAGTCAGGTGCTATTGGTGCAGTGACAGGGGGATACTATGACTATGAAAAAGATAAGAAAAGCCTGAAACCTGTCGGGATACTGACTGCTGACGGGCGTGAAATCTCAAAGTGGCTTGCAGGAATAAACGGAGTTTTTCTGGTGAAAAAAGATAGAACAGCAGAAATCATTTACAAGGAAAATTATAAAAAATCTCCTGATATTTTACAGGCAGTTCAGGCGGGTCCTGTGTTGGTTAAAGATGGAGAGATAAGGATAGACAAGCCTTCAGTATTTAATGAATTTAAACTACTCCCTCGTACAGCGATAGGATTGACAAAAGAAAAAAAGATTCTGATGCTTGCAAGCGAAACAGGATTTAACGGCTTGTCTCTCTATGAACTTGCTGAAGTGATGAAAAGATTGGGGTGCAATGACTCTCTGAATCTTGACGGAGGTCCATCAGCGCAGATGTTTTTTGGAAATAAAAATATTGAGCTTTATGTAAAAGGGGCAGGTAAAATCATAAATGCAATTGGAATTTTCCAAAGATAAAGACTATTAATGAAAAAGCCAGCAAAATCTATTATATTAATAATATTTCTTGTAATTCCTTCATTAAACTCCTTCTCGGATAATAATACAAAAATAGACTTCAGGATAGACAGGGCAAGAGAACTTTTGGCTAAGAATGATTTCATCGGGGCTTCAATACTCGCAAAAGAGGTCATTGACACGTCAGATAAGAAGCCTGATATTGCCCTTGCCCATAAAATCAAAGGGGATATTTACGGAGATTTTTTTGAATATTATGAAAAAGCAATAGAGGAGTATAATAAAGCCTTATTCCTTTCTGTTGATAAAAATAATTCAGGAGAAATTTACTTAAAACTTGGTAAAGCTTTTTTTGAAATGCGTGATTACACAAAGTCTCAGGATAAGCTGAAATATTTTCTGATGAATTATCCTGATGCAGAACAAAGAGAAACAGCAGAACTTATTCTTCGGCAGTGTGAAGATTATATCATGGAAATATCATTGGGGAAACAGTCTTTAGAATGGAGAAAAAACTATTCAAATGAAGAGATAAGGGTTGTTTTCAAAAGAGGTAAAAGTTTCAGGATTGGTTCAAAGGAAGGAATTAAAATATTTTATTTTTCAGGAATCAATAATTGTATACCAAAAAGAGAAACAGAAATATCAGTATCAAAGAACGGTATAGTTGTTGATTCAAAAGATTCTCCTTTTCAGCAGATAACCATTGAGCCTGAAAATCGCCATTTGATAACTATAGACGGAAAACATTTGAGAGGGAAGATAACTGCATTAAAGGACAATGATGAGTTACTAATAATAAACAGGCTAAACATAGAGGAATACCTTTATGGCGTACTTCCTAAGGAGGTTAGTCCGAACTGGAATATTGAAGCCCTTAAGGCGCAGGCAATAGCATCGAGAACCTATGCCCTGTTCAGAGCAAAGCTGAGCAGGAATAAACCATTTGACCTTGATGCAACAAAATTTTCACAGGTTTATGGAGGGTTTGACAAAGAGAATAAAACAAGCAACAACGCTGTTGACCTTACAAAAGGCAAAGTTATTACATATAAAGGAAAGTTAATTCTTGCCTATTTTCACTCAAACAGCGGTGGCTTTCTTGAGGATTCAGAGAATGTCTGGGGTATTGATTTGCCATATTTAGATGAGAATAAGGATGAGTTCAGCATAGACTTTCCGGATTATAAATGGTCATATTCTATAAAATTGATAGAACTTGAAAAACTACTTAATGACAACGGAATAAAAGTCAGTAAAATTTTTGAAATAGTTCCTGTAAAAAAGAGTAGATATGGAAGGATTGTCAAGGTTTCAATATCTCATCAAGGAGGCAAACTTGAACTTAACGGCAATACATTTCGCCTGAAAATCGGGCCTTATAATATGAAAAGTACGCTGTGTGAAATCAGGAAAAAGGGAAATCTGGTGGAATTTTCTGGCAGAGGATTCGGTCATGGAGTTGGCATGAGCCAGTGGGGTGCATACAGCATGGCTAAAAAGGGATATTCCTGCAAAGATATCTTGGCATTTTATTACAAAGAAACAGAAATCAGATAGATCTGAGAGTTTTGTAACAGACAGGACAAAAAAATAATTTACCAATTACCTTAGATCTTTCAGCCATTGAGGCAGAAGAAGGAAATGAGCAATTTATTCTCCCCCCAAGGAAAGAGGGTTAGAAGAAATGGAATCAAAATCTTACCACAGGCGGCAAAATCATTGGTGACAGAGTTTCAAGAGGAACTCCTTTTTCAAAGCAGATTTTTGTGCTCGAGTCTTTTACAAGGATAAATTCAGAGAGCCTGAAACGGAAAGAGAACATATTTTTCTCATCATCTTCAGTAAATTTCATATCTTTTTTCTTTGCAATACAATCAAGATAACTTTTAAGCAGAGAAATTACAGCACTTTTTATATTGACCAGATTGCTGTCATCTCCTGAGATTTTCATTCCAATTCCTTTTTCACCTCTAAATTGCCAGTCAATATCCTGCCAGAGGACTCCATATTCTTTCAAGACCTGAGATTTCTCCTTATTTTTTCATTTCTTCTAATTCTTCTTTTGTGTATGGTAGTACATCAAGAGGGATATGTGCATCAAAAAATTTTACTTTTACAGAATTTGATGATTTTTTTAGCATACTGAAATATTTTTCTTTGACAAATTGATGAACATAATATAATAATACATGAACATAAAATGGAGGTGGTAGAAATGCCCTTAAAACATAAACATATAATTCTTGAGCAGGGTTTAATTGAAGAAGCAAAAAAGTATGTTGGAAAAAACACAGATACAGAGGTAATAATTTATGCGCTAAAATATTTAGCTGAGGAAGCTAAGATAAACAAGCTTCTTAAAAAATCAAAAGGAAAAACTAAAATTGAGAAGGTATATAGTTGAAGGTTATCGTAGATACGGATATTTATATTGACTATTTCAATAAAGGAACTCATGAGGAAATATTTTTAAGAGATGGATATTTTAAATATCTTGCTCCAATTATAATCACAGAGCTTCTTGCTGGATGTAAAAGAGATGAGGAAAGAAAAATTATAGAAAAATTAAGGTATATCAGCGAGAAGAGTAATAGAATTGTTCTCCATCCTCTTCAGGATTATATAACTGCTGGAAACATCTTGAATACTCTCAAAAGAAAAATGGGTTATGATGTGAAGAAATCTGCTTCGTTGACTAATGATGTATTTATTGCCATATCCGCATGGAAAATTGGAGCAATATTGTTTACAAAGAATGGGAAAGATTTTAAAGCAATACAAAGCTATATTCCCTTTAAGCTTGAGATTGTTGAACAGACAAGTTGATTAGGATTTCCTTTGAAGCTATGGAGTAATTGTAAGGAGAATAAATTGCGCTGGAGTAAATATTTAATACCTACTTTAAAAGAAGAACCGACAGAAGCAGAGGTTGTAAGTCACAAGCTTATGCTCAGAGCCGGAATGATAAGAAAATTGTCATCAGGGATATATAATTTTCTGCCACTTGGTTACAGAGTTATAAAGAAGATAGAGAATATCGTCAGGGAGGAGATGAACAGGGCAGGGGCAATAGAGCTTTTAATGCCTGCGATTCAGCCTGCTGAACTGTGGCAGGAAAGCGGAAGGTGGGAACAGTACGGAAAAGAGCTTCTGCGTATAAAGGACAGGAACAACAGGGATTTTTGTTTTGGTCCTACACATGAAGAGGTTATTACAGACCTTGTAAGGAAAGAGGTCAAATCCTACAGACAGCTTCCTTTAAATCTCTACCAGATTCAGACAAAGTTCAGGGATGAGATAAGACCAAGGTTTGGGGTTATGCGAGCGAGAGAATTTTCAATGAAGGATGCCTACAGCTTTGATGCGGATAATGAGGGGGCTGAAAAAACTTACAGGAAGATGCACGAGGCATATTCAAGAATTTTTGAAAGGTGTGGCTTGAGGTTCAGGGCTGTTGAGGCGGAGACAGGGACTATTGGAGGTTCTTTTTCACACGAGTTCATGGTACTTGCAGATACAGGTGAAGAAATAATTGCAAGCTGTGATAAATGCAGTTATGCGGCAAATATTGAAAGGGCGGAAGTTGGTGAAGAAGAAGGCAAAAGGCAAAAGGCAAAAGGCAAAAGTGAGGAATCAGGAGTAAAGAGTACTGAGGATGAGAAACTTGAAACTCGAAACTTGAAACTCGAAACTCTTAAAATTGTGGAGACACCGGGACTTAAGTCAGTTGAAGAGGTTGCAGGGTTTTTGAAATGTGAAAAAAGTAATCTGGTGAAAACATTAATCTATGTTGCTGATAGTAAGCCTGTTGCTGTTCTTGTAAAAGGGGATTGCGAGGTTAATGACTTCAAGCTTAAGAAAATATTAAACTGCAAAGAGATAAATCTTGCAAGTGATGAAATGGTTAAGAAGGCAACAAAATCTCCCAAGGGATTTGCTGGTCCTGTAGGGCTTTCAGGGATTAGGATTATAGCTGACAGGTCTGTAAAAGGGATGGCGAATTTTGTTACCGGTGCAAATTCCCCTGATAAGCATTATATAAATGTAAATCTTGGCAGGGATTTTAATATAGATACATTTTATGATTTAAGGAATACAAGAGAGAATGATCCCTGTCCGAGGTGTCATGGAAAATTAATTTTTACCAGAGGGATAGAGGTAGGGCATATTTTTAAGCTTGGAACAAAGTACAGCGAGAGCTTAAAAGCTATATTTCTTGATTCAGAGGGAAAAGAGTGTTTGATGATAATGGGCTGTTACGGCATAGGAGTGAGCAGGACAATGGCTGCTGCAATTGAGCAGAACCACGATACTGATGGGATCATCTGGCCCCTTCCGATAGCGCCGTTTAAGGTTATAATCCTGCCTCTTAATATGAACCACAAGGAAACAGTTGAGGTTTCTGAGAAGATTTATAATGAGTTTTTAGAAAAAGGGGTGGATGTCCTTATTGATGACAGAGATGACAGGCCTGGTGTGAAGTTTAAGGATTCTGACCTCATAGGTATTCCTATCAGGGTTACCGTAGGTGAGAAGGTTTTAAAAGAAGGAAAACTGGAAATCAGGGACAGGAGAAGCAAAGAGGTTAGGAAAATAAGCAAGGATAATATTCTTCAGGAGGTGTTGAAGATAATTTCTACTTAAAGTGGATTGTCAATTATTCTCCTTTTACCTTCTTCTCAATCTGCGTACATATTCCGTGAAGCATATTCAGTTCCCACTCGGCAATGCCGGCTCTTCCGATGAAATGTTTTAAATTCCACATAATCCTCTCTTTTAAATTGTCATCACCTTTTGGAATATATCCAAGAAGGTCAAGGGTGCGTGATATTCTATCAAGAAGAAAATCAAGTTTTTTGTGGTTAACAAGGAGTTTGTCGTGTGTACAGCCTTCGTTCTTGTCTGTGTCTCCTGCCTTTGAGAGTTCATAGGCAACAAGCAGGACTGCCTGTGAGAGATTTAATGAGCGGTGTTCTTTACTGGTTGGAATTGTTAACAGAAACCCACATTCATCTATTTCTTCATTTAAGAGTCCCTTGTTCTCTCTCCCAAAAAGAATTGCAACCTTGTTATTGTTTATAACATCAAATATTTTATTTATTCCTTCGTTAACAGGAAAAATTATCCCGCGGGCTTTACCAAGCCTTCTTGTTGTTCCTAAAATAATTGATTTATCGCTGATTGCATCAGAAAGTGATTTATGAATTTTTGCTGATTCCAGAATATCAAGGGCATTATATGCAAAGAGTTTTGCTTCTTTTGTCATTAAAAAAGGAGGGTTCACAAGGCAGAGATTTTTAAAGCCCATATTCTTTATTGCGCGGGCAGAGGCACCTATGTTTCCCGGTTCGATAGGCTCAACAAGAATAAAATAAATATTATCTTTCCAGCTTTCCATATTCACTCTTTAAGCAAAGAATAATCCAAAAATCAATTTCTTATTAAAGAATTTGTGATTTGACACGTAATTCTTAAATGCTATAATAAAAAATTAAGGATTTATTGAGATTAAAATTTAAAATATTTGTAATAATTAATTTCTTCTTAAGGAGGACCAGATGAGAGAAATAGTAGAAGTGAAGGGGAGAGAGATTCTTGATTCAAGGGGGAATCCTACTGTAGAAGTGGATGTAAAATTAGCCTGTGGAGTCATTGGAAGGGCTGCTGTGCCTTCGGGCGCGTCAACAGGTAAACACGAGGCTGTTGAGCTTAGAGACGGTGAGAAAAACAGATATAACGGAAAGGGAGTACTGAAGGCTGTCTGTAATGTTAACAGATTCATAGCAAAGTCCATCAAGGGGATGGATGTTCTCAACCAGGTAGAAATTGACAGAAAAATGATAGAGTTAGATGGCACAAAAAACAAGGAAAAACTTGGAGCAAATGCAATACTCGGAGTTTCTCTTGCTGTGGCCAAGGCTGCTGCAAATTATCTGGGAATTCCTCTTTACAGGTATTTAGGTGGGACAAACGCTAAGACTCTGCCAGTACCTATGATGAACATACTAAACGGTGGGGCTCATGCGGATAACAATGTTGACCTTCAGGAATTTATGATAATGCCTGTTGGGGCAAAATCATTTTCAGAAGGGCTTCGCATGGGAACTGAGGTCTTTCATAGCCTGAAAAAAGTACTCTCAAAAAAGAAATACAACACAGCAGTTGGGGATGAGGGAGGATTTGCTCCAAACCTGAAGTCAAATGAAGAAGCAGTTGAAGTTATACTTGAGGCGATTGACAGGGCAGGATACACAGCAGGCAGGGATGTCTGCCTTGCTCTTGATCCTGCGGCAAGTTCATTTTATGAGAATAAGAAATATGTTTTTAAAAAATCTGATGGCTCAAAAAAATCATCTGAAGATATGATTGAGTTTTACAAAAAGTGGATAAAGAAATACCCGATTATTTCGATTGAAGATGGTCTTGCAGAAGACGACTGGGAGGGATGGAAAATGCTGACTGACGAGCTTGGAGGAAAAATCCAGATTGTTGGAGATGATCTTTTTGTTACAAATACGGAGAGGTTAAAGAGAGGGATAAATCTTGGAGTGGCTAATTCCATACTGATTAAGGTTAACCAGATTGGGACTCTGACAGAGACTTTAGAAGCAATTGAAATGGCTAAAAAGGCAGGATATACTGTTGTGGTCTCTCACAGGTCAGGAGAGACAGAGGATACAACAATTGCTGATCTTGTTGTTGCTGCCAACACAGGACAGATTAAAACCGGGTCAGCAAGCAGGACTGACAGGATTGCAAAATATAATCAGCTTCTCAGAATTGAAGAAGAACTGGGCTCTGCGGCAAAGTTTTTAGGGAAAGCTGCAGTGAATTGCAAGAATTAGATTTAAGATAAAAACACTCAGAGTTTTGCCCTTAATGACAAAAAGAGGTTGCCATATGATTTCCTTTGGTAAGGATGTGGTAGGGAATTTAAAGATTGCATCAAGAAAGGAATGGCTTGTAACAAACGGAATCGGAGGGTATTCATCATCAACTATTATTGGATGCAATACCAGGCGCTACCACGGATTATTGGTTGCAGCAACAAGGCCTCCTCTCGGAAGGATGGTTCTTCTTTCGAAGCTTGAAGAAGTTGTTGGTATCAAGGGAATATCCTACCTTTTATCCACAAACCGTTACCCCAAGACAATTCACCCTCAGGGATATCTTTTTATGCAGGGGTTCAAACAGGATCCTTTCCCGAAATTTACTTATTCCATAGAAGATATAATTATTGAGAAAGAGATTTTTATGATAAATGGTGAAAATACAACTGTTGTTACATACCAAATATACAATTCCAGCAGAAAAATCAGCTTCATAATTTCCCCTCTGATAGCATGCAGGGATTTTCACTGGCTTATGAAAGAGAACAAGGGATTTAATACCGGCCTTGAAGTCAAAGATTATAATGTGAGTATTGAGCCTTACAATGATACTCCTGCAATTTATGTGCAGGGGAAGGATTTAAGTTTTACTCCGGGAGGATACTGGTACAAGAGTTTTGAGTATGAAGTTGAGAGAGCAAGGGGATTGGATTATATAGAGGATTTGTACAATATTGGTTATTTCATAACATCTGTTAAAGGGGATGCAGAGATTTCAATTGTTATAAGCGATAAGCAGGTGCCAAAAGATTTTGATGTGAAAAGGGCAAGAAAAGATGAATCTGCCAGGATTGAAAAAATCGTAAAAAACTCAGGTGCAATTGATGAAATTCAGACAACCCTTGTAAGAGCATCTGACTGCTTTGTTGTTGACAGGGCTATAAACGATAGCAGGAAAGTATTTCCAAAATATGGGAAAACAATACTTGCAGGCTATCACTGGCTAAGCGATTGGGGAAGAGATGTGATGATAGCCCTTAATGGTCTTTGCCTTGTTACAAACCGCTTTTCTGACGCAAAACTGATTCTTCTTACTTTTGCCAAGAACATAAAAGACGGGTTAATACCAAACAATTTTCCTGAATGGGGAGAAACCCCACATTACAACAGCATCGATGCATCTTTGTGGTTCATTGTGGCTTGCTATAATTATTTTAAGGCTACCGGAGATTCAGATTTTATAAATAAATATCTCTGGCAGACCATTGAAGAAATAATTTCATCCTATAAAAGAGGTCTTGATTTTGGAATATTGATGGATGATGACGGGCTGATATTCTCAAAAGAAAGCAGGTACAAGCTTACATGGTTTAATGCAAGAAATGAAGAGATTCCTTTGTTTCAAAGATTTAGCAAAACAGTTGAAGTGCAAGCCCTGTGGTACAACTCTTTAAGGATTGCCGCTGAAATTGCAGAATCCCTTGGGAAGCCAGCAGATGAGTATCAGGAAATATCTGAAAAAGTAAAGGAGTCATTCCTGAATAAATTCTGGTTTGAAGAAGAGGGCTATCTGTACGACTCAATAGGGAAGAACAAAACAGATAATTTTCTGAAACCGAACCAGATAATAGCAGTTGCACTGCCTTTTTCAATACTCCCGAGAGAAAAAGAAAACAGAATAGTTAATGCTGTTCATGCAAAACTCTTTTCACCGCTTGGAATAAAAGATTTTCCCAGAACTGTGACAAATAGCGGGATTATTCAGAAGCCTGACTTTTTACGGTTTGACAGTTCTCAGCAGCAGATTCATTACTGGACATGGCTGCTCGGGTTTTTCATTGATGCGTATCTGAAGGTTAAGGAGAATTCTCTTGAAGCTGTTAACCGGGTAAAAGTGATGATAGAACCTATTTCTGAGCATATCAAAGATACCGGAATCGGATTTATTTCTGAATATTTTGATGGCAGTGAGCCATATGCACCAAAGGGCTGTATGGCTCAGGCGTGGTCTGTAGCTGAAGTGCTCAGAATAAGAAAGAAAATATCTGAAATTGAAAAAATTGCGGAGCAAAAAGATGCCGGTTTACGAGTACCAGTGCAGGAAATGCAGTAGAACAACAACATTTATTGAAAAGGTGGATGAGTTTAAATTTTTCAGCCGTAAATGCAGCAGTTGCGGCAGCAGGAGGATGAAAAGGGTCCTTTCAAATTTTTCAACAAAAAAGAATGAATCAACTGCTGATATGGTAAACGAATTAAAGAGATACGGAAAAGTAAATTTTGTTCCAAAATCTTCAGGTTCTTCAAGTCTTCAGGGTCCTCCTCCGGGTGGGTGCCCATATGCGTCAGATTCACAGAAGAATACAGGTAAAAAAGAAGATTAAAGATTTCAAATTAAATTCTTTTCTTGTTTCGTTTTTCTTCAAATGAAAAAAAACAGCAGATTTCAAAAAGACGAGCCTCTGAGAAAAGATGTGTATTTTCTCGGCAATGCGCTCGGCAACATCCTGAAGGAACAGGAAGGAATTGAAGTTTTCAATTCAGTAGAATCAGTAAGAATCCTCTGTAAAGAACTGCGCTCGGAATTTTCTGCAAATCTTGAAAAAGCACTTATAAAAAAAATTGAAAAAATGGATAATGAGACCAGCAATAAAATAATAAAGGCATTCTCAATATATTTCCAGCTTGTAAACATTGCAGAGCAAAACCACAGAATCAGAAGAAGAAGAGCGTACCTTGTTATGGATGAACCGAAACCGCAGCCCGGTTCAGTGGCAGAGGTTGCCGCTATACTGAGAAGAGAAGGCTTAACATTAAAAAAGATAGAAAGTCTTTTTAAAAAACTAGCAACGGAACTCATAATTACTGCCCACCCTACTGAGGCGATGAGGAGGACAATTTTAAATAAGCATAAGAGAATGTCCATTCTCCTCTGTTCGCTGGAAAAAGAATATTTGCCTCAAATTGAAAAAGACAGGATTATTGATGATATATACGGGGAAATAACAGCCTTATGGCAAACCGATGAGATAAGGCATGAAAAACCAACAGTGTTTGATGAAATAAGAAACGGGCTTTTTTACTTTGATGATATTTTCTTTGATACACTGCCAAGACTCTATGATGAAATAAACTATGAATTCAAAAATAATTTTGGCGGGCATGACTTCAAAATTCCAACGTTCCTTCGCTTTGGTTCATGGATTGGTGGTGACCGGGACGGAAATCCGCTTGTTGATGATAATGTTATGGAATCCGCACTGAGAATGCAGAAAGAGATGATACTTGAAAAATACAGGGTATCAGTTGAATTGCTGATTAAATCTCTGGGCATTTCAACAAGGATTACAGGCGTAAGCAGAAAACTGCTAAAGTCATTAAAGGCTGATGAAAAAGAAATGCCGGATTTTGTAAAAATGGTTATCAGGAGAAACCGTGGTGAACTTTACAGAAGGAAGCTCGCTTTTATTCTTCAGAAAATAAGAAACACTATTGAATATAACAGGAATAGAACTCCAGACAAAAACAGAAAAAGAATTGAATGTTATTACAGAGACGAAAATGAGCTTTTAAATGACCTTAATCTAATAAAAGAAAGTATAATTTCACATTGCGGCGAGAGGATTGCTTTTGGCGAGTTGACAAAACTTATAAGACAGGTTGAGCTGTTTGGCATTCATCTTGCCAAACTTGATATCAGAGAGCATTCAAAACAGCATACTTTAGCAATTGCTGAGATAGGAAAGAATTTAAACTGGTTTGAGAGTGATTATATAACAGTTGACGAAGATGAAAAAATCAGTGTGTTGACAGATAAGATAAAAAGGCTCTCATTTGATAATAGTCCATTTAACTCAATCAGTCTTTCCCACCAGACAAGAAAAATAATTAACACATTTAAAAACATTAAAAGAATGCTCGATGAGATATCTTCTAAGGCAATAGACACATATATTATCAGCAATACTTGTTCTGCAAGCAATGTGCTTGAGGTATTGTACCTGACAAAAGCAAGTGGGCTATACACAAGGAATGGAAACGGAAAAGTTATAAGCAAACTCAATATTGTACCCTTGTTTGAATCAATCCGTGATTTGAAAAAATCTCCTGAGATTATGTCTGTTCTTTTTGAAAACCAGTGTTACAGAAAACATTTAAAAGCAAGGGGGATGATACAGGAGATAATGCTGGGATACTCAGACAGCAACAAGGACGGAGGTTATCTGGCTTCTAACTGGGAGCTTTACAAGGCTCAGATTGAGCTTTCAAGGATTGCCCGGAAAAATGGCATTTCTCTGAAACTTTTTCACGGAAGAGGCGGAACTGTCGGAAGAGGCGGTGGACCAACAAACCAGGCGATTCTGGCTCAGCCCAAAGGTACTGTTAACGGGAAAATAAAGATAACAGAGCAGGGTGAAGTTGTATCATCTAAATACTCGCTTCCGGAAATAGCAATGAGAAACTTAGAGGCTGTGACTTCTGCAGTTATTCTGTCAACAGTGGGCAGGGAAGAATCTGAAGAGATTCTAAAAAGACAAAAAGAATGGGCTGAGATTATGGAGGAATTATCAGAAACATCATATAAAATCTACAGAGAGTTCATAAATAAAAAGGATTTTATTGAATACTTTTATACTGCAACACCTATAAAAGAGATTGGGGAACTGAACATAGGTTCAAGGCCTGCAAAGAGGAAACCCGGAAAAAGGATTGGAGATTTAAGAGCCATACCGTGGGTTTTTGCGTGGATGCAAAACAGGCATGTTTTGCCTGGATGGTTTGGAGTTGGTACAGCATTTTACAGATACTATATTAAAAATCAAAGAGAAAATATTAAAACCTTAAAGGAGATGTATTCAAGATGGCAATTTTTTAAAGCAATAATAGACAATATAGAGATGACTCTTGGAAAAGCTGATATGAGGATTGCGATAAGGTATGCAGGGCTTTTAAAAGACAAGAAGATGAGAGAACCTATATTCCATATAATTGAAAATGAATATGAGTTGACAAAAGAGATGGTTCTAAAAATTACAGGCCAAAAGAATTTTTTAGATAAATCTCTGCTCCTGCAGCGTTCTATAAAGTTAAGAAATCCTTATGTTGACCCTTTAAGTTATATTCAGGTAAACCTTTTAACAAAGTTAAGGAAAGAGAATATCAGTGTAAAAGATAAAAGAGAAATTACTGCTATGATACTGTTAACTATCAACGGTATAGCTGCAGGGATGAGGAATACAGGATAAAGTAAACCTTTAAGTATTGCTTGTTTTAGCCGTTAATTTATTAATAATCAATGGGTTAAAGAGTTAATGAGTTTAAGGGTTTTAAGTCATTGGTGGGGTTCAGGGTTAGAAATATTTAAACTAACCTATTAAATATCCTAAGTCCTTATATAGTTCTGGTGCTATTTTTATTGACATGGGGGGTAAAAAATGCTATTTAAAAGCATGCTTTACAGATCTAAAGGTCTTTTAGTCCTTATCTTTTCAGCAGGTTTATTCCTTCTTCTTAATTTAGAGACAAGTGCAGAAATATACAAGTATGTTGATGAGGAAGGAGTTATTCATTATACGGACCGGCCAAAAAATTCCAATTACAAACTTCTCCAGATATTTAATAAATTCTCATATAATAAAAGACCGCAGATAGCTAAGAAAAGCATAGGGAATTTAAAACCAATAATAGATGAAGTTGCTCAAAGGTATGGACAGGACCCAAAACTGATTCAGAGTATTATAAGCAGGGAATCAAACTTTAACGCTGCAGCGGTTTCTCCCAAAGGGGCAATGGGTTTAATGCAGCTTATGCCTCAGACAGCGAAGAGATTTAATGTCAAGGACCCGTTCCATCCAAGAGACAACATAGAGGGTGGTGTTGCTTATCTGGATTACCTGATGAGGATGTTTGACAATGACCTTGAACTTGCTCTTGCTGCTTATAATGCAGGTGAAAGCAATGTAATGAATTATTCCGGTATTCCGCCTTTTAAAGAAACAAGAAACTATGTAAAGAATGTACTGGGTTCATACAAAGGCCAGCAAGTCGAGAAGATAAATAAAATTTACAAGATTATAAAAGAAGATGGTACAATTCTGTTAACAACAAGCCCGTAATTTTTATAAAGTGGTATATCTGAAAGAATTATAGATTTGGAAAAGAAGATAAAAATTTTAATAGCCAAACCAGGTTTGGACGGACACGACCGCGGGGCAAAAATTGTTGCCAGAACTCTCAGGGATGCAGGAATGGAAGTAGTGTATACAGGGCTTCACCAGACACCGGAGCAGATAGTTGCTGCTGCGTTGCAGGAAGATGTTGATGCAATCGGAGTAAGTATCCTCTCAGGCTCCCATAATTACCAGTTCAAAAGAATAATGGATTTGTTAAGAGAAAAAAAGATTGATGATATTGTGGTTTTCGGAGGAGGAATAATTCCTGATGAAGATATTCCAGGTCTTAAAAATATTGGAGTAAAAGGAGTATTTACACCGGGAACATCTACTGAAGAAATAGTTAAATTTGTGAGAGAGAGCATCAGGAAATGAGTCTTGTTCATGAGGCTTTGAACGGAAGTACAAGAGCGGTTGCCAAAATAATAACAAAGATTGAAAATAATTCTCCTGAAGCAGTCGCATTTATGAAAGAATTATATCCCCACACTGGAAAGGCATATATAATTGGGATAACAGGTTCACCCGGTGTAGGGAAATCAACTCTTGCAGATAAGATAATAGAGTTTTTAAGAAAAGAAGGAAAAAAAGTTGGAGTCATAGCTATTGACCCGTCAAGCCCGTTTTCAGGGGGTGCAATTCTCGCAGACAGGATAAGGATGCAGAACCATTTCCTTGATGAAGGCGTTTTTATCAGAAGTATGGCTACAAGAGGAAGTATGGGCGGGCTTTCTAAGGCAACAAATAATGCAGTAAATGTTCTGGATAGCTGCGGATTTGATTACATAATTGTTGAAACAATAGGAGTTGGACAGGATGAAATTGATATCGTTAAAATATCAAAAACAACTCTTGTCGCCTTTGCTCCGGGGTTTGGAGATGATATGCAGGCAATGAAAGCAGGAATAATGGAGATAGGCGACATATTTGTAATCAATAAGGCAGACAGGGATGATGCAGACAAGACAGAAAGAGATATAAGCATAATGCTTGAGTTAAACCCCAATAAGAATGGATGGAAACCACAGGTTGTAAAAACAGTGGCAACAACTGGTGCAGGCATAAAAGAACTGGTGGGAATAATTCATTGTCATAAAGATTTTTTGAACAGTAATTCCAGTCTGTTTTATGATAAGGAAATTTATAAAAGCGAGATGGAGATAACAGAAATACTGAAAGAAAGGTTGCTTGAAAAAGCCTTTGAGAAGGCTTCAAGGAAAGGCGGTATAAGAGGTTATGCAAAAAGAGTTGCTGCAAGGGAGATGGATGCCTATAGTGCAGTGGAGAAGATTTTAAGCCTATAATATAAAGGGTGAAGGAGATAATGATATCTAACAGTCTTGGTACCAAGATAACCAAAGAAATTCAGGCAAAGATAAACCCGAAAGATAATCTTGCTTTTCTTGCAACAGTTGACTCAAGCGGGATTCCAAATCTTACTACCATACCTTTCTATATGATCAAAGACGAAGAAAGCCTGCTTTTCGCAATTCATAAAGATAATTCAGCATATAGGAATCTTATAAAAAGCAAAAAGGTCATTTTTTCAATATATGATGAAAATGACACCTGCCTGCATATTTTCGGAAGAGCCGGTGTGGTCAGCGCTCCGTCAGATACCCATCCAATGATGAACATCGTGAGGATTGATGTTATAAATATAAAGGGCGATACTTCAGCTTATCTCTCAATTGTAAGCGGAGTCCGTGTAAAGTACAAGGACGACAAGGCTAAAAGATTTAAAACAGCGATGCTATCTGAACTAAAAAAAGTTGCAAACCAGCTCTGAAAAACTTATCTTTAAGAAAACCTAAAAAATCTGCCTCAAATTATAATATACAAAATATCCTTGAAATAAGATATTGGAATAGTATCATAATTTAGTAAATTTCAAAATCCAGATAATTATCATGATGGGTTTATTATCCACGAACGATGAAAATAGATTTATGGTTTTATTCTTTTGCATAAACACCATTCTGTCATTCCCGCATAAGCGGGAATCCAGCAAAATGTTTTGAATTTGGGCTGACTGGAGAAAAGTTTTGGATACTGACACTGATGAATCTATCTGCCCAAAGAATGAGGATAAGTCTGTTGGTGTTAAGTGTCCTGACTGTGATTTTTGCCTGAAATGTCCTTCCAGCAGATGCAGTATGTGCAGACCTCAGAATAATAAAAAGAAAAAGGCAGAGGCAGATGAAGAGCCTGAAAAAAGCAGTTCTTTATGAAAAACTCCAAGAAGACAAAGTAAAATGCAACCTGTGTGCCCACAGGTGCATTATATTTCCATCAAAAAGAGGAATTTGCGGTGTCAGGGAGAATATTGAAGGAGTGCTTTACAGTCTTGTTTACGGGAAAACCACTGCCCTGAATGTTGACCCTATTGAGAAAAAACCTCTCTATCATTTTTATCCTGGTTCCAAGGCTTTGTCTCTGGCAACCATTGGATGTAATTTTAAGTGTACTTTTTGCCAAAACCACGAAATTTCACAGGCATCTAAAAAAGACTGGAATGGAACGGGTGGAAGGGAGATTCTACCATCGCAGATAGTTGAGATTGCTCTTAGATCCAAGTGTCGGAGTATTTCCTATACCTATACTGAGCCGACAATATATTTTGAATATGCCTATGACATTGCGCAGTTAGCTTGCAGAGAGGGACTAAAAAATAATTTTGTTACCAACGGTTTTATGACAGAAGAGGCATTGAATACCATAAGCCCGTATCTTCACGCTGCAAATGTTGATTTGAAATGTTTTAAAGATGAGACTTACAGGAAGGTTATGGGAGGAAGGCTTCAGCCGGTTCTTGATACCTTAAGACTTATGAAGAAACTTAATATCTGGGTTGAGGTGACAACTCTCATCATACCAGCCTTTAATGATTCTGATGATGAGTTGAATGAGATAGCAGAGTTTATTGCAGGGCTTGGGAAAGAAACTCCCTGGCATGTAAGCCGTTTTCACCCTGATTATAATCTTACAAATATTCTTCCAACCCCTGTAGAAACCCTGAAGAAGGCAAGGGAGATTGGGAAAAAGGCAGGTTTGCGTTATGTTTATACCGGAAATATCTTATGGAATGATGGAGAGGCAACTTACTGTTATAAGTGCGGAGAAGTGCTGATTGCAAGGACAGGGTTTTCTATCGATAAAAATTTTATTAATAAATCGTGCTGTCCGAGTTGCAAAGCAGTTGTTGATGGTGTAGGTATGTAAAAAAAAGTTCAAATAATAAAACTCAAAATTTAAAATAAAAATTTTGGTATTTGGATTTTAATATTTGGGATTTATAAACATATGGGATGGATTAAAGTATTAGGTCTTGGAATAGTAAGTTTTGTCTGTTTGATATATATAATTTTTTACATTACTCTTTTAACAGCGCTTGCCATATCAGTTGCTTTTGTAGCAGGGACTGTTATCATTTCTTGGAAAATTCCGCGATGGATTGGGGTTAGAAGTGAAAATAATTTTTTACTGTTTTTTATTGCAAGCAACATAATAATTTACTTATCTATTATACTACTTCTTCTTAAACTTGTCAGTATGGTATAGGCAGATGATTTTTTTTATTATACGCAAACTAAATCCTGTGGTTACTGAAGAAATCAGATATGGAAAAAGATATGAAAATTTATTGATAACATGTTTAAAGCCTCGCTTCTTTTTTTTTATAGCATTATTTTTCTTTTCAGGATGCTGCCTTTTCCCAAAGACACCAAAGGAATACAGGGTCATAAATACAGATTCCTTCAATGGAGAATACGAAGAAATAGTTGGAGCTGTTTCAGATGTAGTAAAAGAAAAGGGGTTCAAGATTGGACAGCTTGGCAAGTATAATGATGATGCCAGCGTTTTAATGACCTACACATCAAACATCAATCCGGATTATTATTATGGATTTTTCCCTCATAGTGATACTGATGGGTATTGCGACTGCGGAGCTCCACCATTTGACTGGGTTTACTCAGGGAAAATGGTTTATTTAAATGTCTTTTTTATACCTTCTGATAAAAAAGACTTATGGAATGTAAGAGTAAATACCAAATTTACCACCACAAAAACCTATGACAGAATAATTCCGGTTATACAGCCTCTTTTTGAACTCAAAAAATCCACCGTTGCCTGTAAATCAACAGGCAAGCTTGAAGATGAAATTTTAAGTTCTCTAAGAAAAAGACTTTCCGGCAACTAACAGGAAGCAGTAGCAGTTTTCCCTGCATTGTTTCCAACGCCAACCTCTACCAGCTTTCCGTCTACAAGGCGGTACGCCTTATCCACGTTTGCAAGGAGCGAGAGCCTGTGAGTCACGATTATAACAGTTTTGTCCTTGCTGACATTATTTAATGTCTCCTGAATTGCATTTTCATTGAAAGAGTCGAGATTAGAAGTTGGTTCATCAAAGAGAAGTATTGGTGGATTCTTTAAAAGAACCCTGCTTATTACAATTCGCTGGCGCTCTCCTCCTGAGAGTTTATCTCCAAGTTCTCCTATTGAAGTTTCATATTTGCTTGGAAGGGTCATGATAAAATCATGGATGCTTGCTCTTTTTGCGCTTTCTATGATTTCATCCATTGAAGCGTCTGGCTTGCCGAGAGCGATATTTTCCTTAATTGTTGTATCAAAAAGATGTGAATCCTGTGCAACAAGCGCCATCATGCCATAAATAGACTCCTGGCAGATATCCTTTATATTCTTTTCACCAATCAAAATTTCTCCATCCTTAAAATCCCAGAATCTCATCATCAAACGGAGAATTGTACTCTTGCCGCTGCCGCTTTCTCCAATCAAAGCTATGGATTTTCCCTGCGGTATTGAGAGGTTGAAGTTATCAAGAACAAGAGGTCCACCATTTTCATTATATTTGAATGAAAGATTTTTAAAACTGATGTCAAAACGTTTTGGCAATTCTCTGGTACAGGTTGGTGAATCAATAACAGCAGGCTTTTCATCAATCATCTTAAAAAGTCTTTCTGCTGCAGCGAAAGACTCAGTCAGGTAATGTGAAAGAACAGCAACAGAAAACAGAGGTACAAAGGCGCTCACTGATGCTGCAGTTACAGTAATTACCCCCTGTAAATCAAGGTTATTTCCCAAATACCCTTTGACAGCGACAACTATAATAGTAATGTTTGCAAGAAGAATCATTCCATTGACAAACCCAAGCAACCATCCCTGTCTTGATGAATGGGAACTCTTTAGGCTATTTAAAAAAGTTCCTCTTTTATTAATTTCCTCTCTGCGTTTTTTCCCCTGATTAAAAAGCAGAATGGTTTCAAGACCCTGCAGGGAATCTGTGAGATATGCATTGGTTTCTCCAAGAGTGGCACGGAGTGTCTGCCCGGTTGTCCTGACATAACGCTCCCATGATAGAGGAACTACGACGCCTAATATGAACTGGAAAGGGAAGATAACAACAGGCAGAACCCACCACCACATTCCAAGAAAAATTAAAACTGCAATTGAGACACTTGCTGCAATTGCAATAGGAGAGATAGTATGGGCAAAAAACACTTCTATTATTTCAATGTCTCCGCCAATTCTTGAAATGACATCTCCGCTTCGTTTATCAAGCAGTTTTGCCGGAACAAGAGGTTCTATCTGCTTGTAGAATTGTGTTCTTAAGTGGGCAAGCAATCGGAACGCAACCTCGTGGTTTCCAAGCTGTTCCACATAGGCGCTGACTCCTTTGGTTACTCCAAAAATAAAAAGAAGAACAATGGAAAATGTGCTTGGAGGCGTTGCGTCAGGTATTATGAAAGAAGACACAAGCCATGCACCCCATGTCAGCAAAGCAATGTTTGAAAGATGGTTTAGAATTCCAAAGAAAATAGCAAAGAGCATTATTCCGCGGACACGTTTAACCATCTTGAACAATCGTATAACAATATGAAAACGGGACATTGAAACATCTTTGTTTTTTGAATCCATAAATTAACCCTAAAAGTTATTAGTTATAAGTTGTCAGCCATTAGTTTATCTAATGTATGTTTGCTGGTTCATACTTGTTCTGAGTTCTTATAAGATTTGCATAGACTCCTTGTTTATCCAGAAGATCCTTGTGAGTTCCGGTTTCAGCCACTTTACCTTCTTTAAGGGTGATTATTTTATCAGCGTCACGGACTGTTCTTAATCTGTGAGATATAACCAGCGTGGTTTTTATTTTTGCGATTTCGTGAAGCGTTGCCTGAATTTTATCTTCATTTTCAGCATCAACATTTGATGTTGGCTCATCAAGGATAAGTATGGGAGCGTTTTTTAGCAATGCTCTGGCAATAGAAATGCGCTGAATCTGTCCGCTTGAAAGGTTCTTTGCCTGTTCAACAAGAGAGGCATCAAGTTTTTGCGGCAGTGAATTTACAAAATCGAGTATACCTGCTTTCCTGCAGGTTTCATAGAGCTCATCATCAGTTGCATCAGGTTTTGCAATGAGAAGGTTTTCACGAATTGACCCGTGAAAAAGATAAGTTCTCTGTGATACCATTGAAATCTTTTTGCGGATTTCTATTGGATCTATTGTGTACAGCGGTTTTCCTCCAATAGTGATTTTTCCGCCGCCTGGCTCATAAAATCTTGCAATCAAATTGGCGACAGTGCTTTTACCACTACCGCTTTCTCCAACAAGGGCTGTAATCTGTCCTGTCTTTAACTCAAAATTAACGCCTTTTAAAACAGGATTTCTATCTTCCCTGTATGAAAAAACCACATCCTTGAAAACTATATCAAGGTTTCCGTCAAGTTTTTCTTTAGCGTTTGAACGGCTGATTGCGTGCTTGCTTGGCTCTTTATTCAGAAGCTCAAAAATAGATTTTGTTGCCGCAATTCCCTGCATTGCAATATGCGTGTACGAACCTAAAAGTCGCAAGGGACGAAAGAATTCATACGCAACCAAAACAACTATTGTTGCAGCGCCGGCGGTAATTGCCCCGGACTGCGCATAACGGACAGCGAGCATTATGCCAACTGCCGTACCGGACATTGCAATAATGTCCATTACAAGGTTTGATGCAAGGTTGGTCTGAAGGAGTTTCATTGTCCTGATGCGGAAATTCTCACTCCTTTTTCCAATCTCTTCTGTACGTTTATCAACCAAACCAAAGGTTTTTAATGTTGTAATACCCTGCAAAGAGTCAAGATAATAAGCGTGGAGATTTTCGTAGGAAAACCAGTGGGCTTTAGATACTCTTTTTATCCAGGCTCTGACCATCATAATGCTTATTGGAATAAAAACGACAAGAGCAAGAAGCGTTAGAGAAATAGATTTATTTATTCCGCGCAGATATAAGTAAAGGCCGAGAGGAACAAGGAGACTTAGAAAAGCCTGAGGAATTACAAGCCCGAAGATACTTTCCAGTTGCTCAACACCCTCAACAGTAGTGGTAGCAATGCTGCCAGTTTTTTTAACATCCCTGTATTCAAGTTCAAGGTCAAGTATTTTTGCGTAGATTTTATCTCTGGCTGCAAGTTTTACCTTTGAGGAAATTTTATAGACTGCTTTGTTTGCAATCCATGAAAAAATTATCCTGCTGACAAGGGCTAGGAACATTATTGCTACTGTAATAGTAAAAATATCTGTCGTAAGAACTTTTGCAATGAGAGAATCTATTAAAAAACCAACACGGTCAATGAATACTACTGTGGCAGCAGCAATAAAGAGGTTTGCTGTTATTGCCCAAACTATCCATTCCTTTGAAGCTTTTCCCAATGTGAATACGCTGTCTCTCTGACTCATAACTTTTTACCTCATTTTAGGAATTTAATATCAGAATAGATGTTCATATTATAGTAAGAACTAATTTTTTTAAAAGTATGAACAAAATATGAAGATATTGTAAATTTTTTAACTATCATTTGAATTTTAAAGATTATTAAATATATGAATATATGAATACATATTCATATATTCTATCAGAAAAAATATGTCAAGGATTTTGAGAAAATAAAAAAGATTCCTCTTTTCTAATTGTTGATTGCCCGGAACCTGATTATAGGAGATTTGAAACTATTTTTTTTTGAGGATTTCCAACAGCATCAATGCTATTGCAAAGAATGCAGCAGTATTGGAAAAGTAAAGATATGTCTTGGGAGTGAACCATTGGATATCCACAAAGGGATGAATCAGAAATCCTTTAAGCATGCCTATTGCCAGACTTATGAACCCTATGATAAGGAGAAATTTGCTCCATTTGACCATAAAAGACTCCTTTTAAATTGAATATTAACATGTTAGTTTATTTTCTGTCAATAAGTCTATGAGAGATTTCTGTGAAAAATTTTGAAAAAATGTTAACCAGATATAGTGAGTTGAGTGGTAGGGTAATGATATAAACGACATATTGCTTACCCCCCCTGCTATTCACTATAGTTTTGGGTAAGGATTGGTCAAGGAAGAGAAACTGAAAATTAAAATGCCGGGAGACGGAATCGAACCGCCCACACGAGGATTTTCAGTCCTCTGCTCTACCGACTGAGCTATCCCGGCAACCATAAAAAGCATTTGTTATCTAAATTAGCTTCTTCGAAAAGTCAATTAAAATATTGCTTGAGATAATTAAAAAAATTTTATAGATGTTGAATAACTTGCTGAAAAATATTATGCAAAACGTGTCATTATCTCTTGATTGAAAATGCATAGCGGGGAAATATAAAAAATATGAAAAAAATCGTAATTCTTGGTGCTGGTCTTGCAGGGTTAAGCGCAGCATTTCATATTGAGAGAGAAAAAAATAAATTAAAGAACGTAGACTACGAGATTTTTGAAAAAGAAATGAAAGCAGGAGGGCTTTGCAGGACAGAAGTAATAAATGGATTTTCTTTTGACAATTCAGGGCATTTGCTTCATCTGAAAAATGAATATACCAGAACGCTAATAGAGAGACTTTTGGGAGATAATCTTAATCTTTGCAAAAGAGATGCATGGATTTATTTAAGAAACAGATATATCAGATACCCTTTTCAGGCCAATCTTGATTCCCTTCCTGAAAAGGTAGGAAATGAGTGTTTATATGAATTCTACAAAGCCAATGCCGACAATCAGCACAAAAGAAACGATGAGTTCGCTAATTTTGAAGACTGGATTTTGGGGAGGTTTGGAAAGGGAATAGCCCGACACTTCATGGTGCCTTTTAACAGAAAGCTCTGGGGTAGGGATTTGAAAGAGATTTCCTGCAAATGGGTTGATAAATATATCCCTGTTCCAAGGGCTGAAGATATTGTGAATGAGACAGGAGAGAACAAAAAAAAAGATTATGGATATAATGTGACCTTCCTATATCCTAAAACAGGAGGGATTCAGACACTTCCTGATGCCTTTGAAAAAAAAGTTAAAAAAATAAGGTTAGGTATGGAGGTAAATGAAATTGATCTAAAAAATAAAGTTCTAAGATTTAGTAACAAAGAAGAGATTAAATATGATGTTTTAATTTCTACAATTCCTCTAAAGGAATTAATAAGAATAACTATTAATCCTCCAAAAAGAATTAATAATTATGCTGAATCTTTGGAGCATAACTCGGTATTGATAATTAACCTTGGAATTAAAAGAAATGATTCTTTAAAACACTGGGTGTATGTGCCTGAAGAGATATATCCGTTTTACAGGTTTGGATATTTTTCTAATTTTTCACAACACATGGCTCCGAAGGGTGAAAGTTCACTTTACTGCGAAGTTTCCTATAGAAGAGAAAGGAAAATAGATGAGGAAAAGGTACGTAATGACGTAATTAATGGTTTGATTGATATTAGAGTAATAAAAGATGAATCCGAGATAATAGAAAAAAAAGTTTTAAATATTGAATATGCTTATGTAATTTATAATAGCGAGCATGAAAAGTTAACAAAAGAGATTCATGAATTTTTAAAGCAGAACAGTATATTTTCAATTGGCAGATACGGAAGCTGGGAATATTCGTCTATGGAAGATGCAATTATACAAGGCAGAGATGCAGTTAATCAAATAGCCGGAGAGTGATTTTGAAAGATAATATTGTAATTTCAGAAAACTCAGATAGTTCACTTGTGCTTAGAAACATAGAGCAGAAAGACCAGAATATGCTCCGTCAATGGAAAAATAAAAACAGAGACTATTTCTTTTTTAAAGATGAAATAAATGCTGAGATGCAGCAAATATGGTTTGAAAAATATTTAAATGATTCCAATAACTTTCTGTTTGCAGTAGAATACAATATGACACTTATTGGATGTATGGGTTTTAAGGTAACACCTGAAGGCGCTGATGTTTATAATATAATACTTGGGAATGATAGTTTTGCAAAGAGCGGAATTATGTCTAAAGCTATGAAGATTATGTGCAGTTATATTCTTGAGATAGGAATTGACAAAGTTTTTCTTAAGGTCTTACAGAGCAACAAGATTGCCTATGAGTGGTATCTTAAAAATAGTTTCAGCAAAAAATATTCCAGTGAAGATTACCATTTTTTGGAACTTGACATGAAAAATTTTGACCGTTGTAAAATAGATATTGTTTGCAAAAATGCATAATGGAGGAAAAAATGATTTCTTTGTTTGGCTCAAAGGTTGGTATTGAGGAACTTGAGGAGATAAGGACAAGTATAGAAAACCAATGGCTTGGTATTGGGAAAAAAACCTCTCTCTTTGAAGAGCGGATTGCCAAAAGATTGGGTCTTATGGATTTTGTAATGCTTAACAGTGGGTCAAACAGCCTTCTTCTTGCTGTGAAACTGCTCAATTTAGAACCGGGTTCTGAAGTAATTATTCCTTCCTTTACATGGATTGCCTGCGGACATTCAGTAGTATTAAACGGATGCAAGCCTGTTTTCTGTGATGTGGATTTAAGAACACATAATATAACTCCTGAACTGGCCAGACCCCATATAACAAGCAAAACAAAGGCTATAATGATAGTCCATTACGCAGGAAAACCTGTGGATGTTGATTCATTTAAAGTTTTCGGAGTTCCTATTATTGAAGATGCAGCACATGCAATTGATTCAAAAATAAATGACCGCTACTGTGGAAGCATTGGAGATATTGGAATATACAGCTTTGACGCTGTCAAAAATTTAAGCATTGGCGAGGCAGGAGGAATTACATCAACTCATCCTGAATTTATAAAAAAGTCAAAATTACTCAGGTATTGTGGTATAGGAAAATCAGGTTTTGAAAGTTCTGCTACAAAGAACAGGTGGTGGGAATATGATGTTGTTGATTTTTTTCCAAAGGTTATTCCTGATGATATAAGCGCATCAATAGGGTTAGCACAGCTTGGAAAATTGGACAAACATCAGGCTTACAGAAAAAAAATATGGGAAATTTATCGGAAAGAATTCAGCAGTCTTGGATGGCTGAACATTCCTGTTGACCCAGAAAGAAATGAGCAGCACTCATATTTCACTTACTGCATCAGATTGAATAATGACAAACGTGATATGCTTGCAAAATATTTATTTGATAACGGGATTTACACAAGCCTTCGTTTCCATCCTCTTCATCTCAATAAAATTTACAAATCAAATGTCAGACTGCCAAACTGTGAGCTTCTGAGTGAGAACGCTTTGAACATCCCGATACATCCGGGTTTGAAGGAAGCAGATGTTGAGAAGATTGTTGACAGGATAAAAGAATTTGGAAGGCTGCACTGTTAAAACAGGAGTAAGTTAGTTGCCGAAAAAAATAGCTGTTCTTGGTGGCGGGTGTACAGGACTTGCTGCAGGCTTGAGACTTGCAAGGAAAGGTTATGAAGTTCAGGTTATTGAAAAGCTGACACGTGTTGGAGGTCTTGCAGGAGGAGTAGCAATTAACGGGAATATCTATGAATATGGACCGCATGTTTTCCATACAACTGATACTGAGATTTTAAATGATATAAAATCAATAATGGGAGATGATTTAATCAGTTTTCAAAGAACAATTACAATACGTTTTTTGAATAATTATTTTAAATTTCCACTCTCTACCGCAGAAGTCTTCCTCAAACTTCCAGTAAAAACTGTCATCAGGGCTTTGATAAGCCTTTCATGGAATTTAATAAAAGGTCCATTCTGGAAACCAAAAGTTGAGAACTCAGAAACTGTATTGATGAGGGAATATGGTAAAGTAATTTATGAAATATTTTTTAAAAGTTACATTGAACGGGTATGGGGTGTTTCTCCTTCTGAGTTTTCACCAAACTTTGCCCGGCAAAGGATTCCAAGGTTAAATATGCTGGAGATAGTTGATAAGATTTTTGCTCCAATTAAATCCCATTTAAAGAAAAATATAAAAACAGATAACTATGTTGAAAAAGTTGAAGGGGATTTATACACAACCAAGAAGGGATTTTCACTAATTGTAGAAAGAATTGCAGAGGAGATTCAGAAGTTAGGCGGGGCTGTCTATCTTGATAGTGAAGTTATTAGGATTAACAGGGATGGAAACAGAGTAAGGTCTGTTGAGGTCAAGGATAAAAATAGTGCCAAAAGAGAGATTCCTGTTGACGGAGTTATATCAACAATTCCTGTAAATGAAACAGTTATGCGCACTTATCCATGTTTTGAAAACGGAATTATTGAGGCTGCTAAAGGACTTAGATTCAGGGCGCTTGTTTTTGTTGGTTTAGTAGTAAAAAGGCCTAAGGTTTTGCTTTCATCATTTATGTATTTCAGGAATCATTCTTTTAACCGCATAACTGACCAGGCGCAGTTTGCTATTGATATAAAGCCCAAAGGTTCTACAATTCTTGTAGCAGAAATAAGCTGCGGAACAGAGGATAGATACTGGCAAGATGAGACATATGCAATTGAAGCAGTGATAAGTGATTTAGAAAAAGAAAGTATTCTGAAAAGAGATGAAATCCTGGAATCTTACGTATTCAGGGCAGAACATGCATATCCGCTATATAGCCTGAACTATGAATTAATTTTAGATACTCTCCTCTCCACAACATCATCCCTTATGAATTTTGAAACTGCAGGAAGGCAGGGAAAATTTCAGTATATCAATACCCATATTGCTATGAAAATGGGGTATGAAGCAGCAGATAAAATAATTAAAAAGCTTCAATAATGAATTTTAGAAATTATGAATAAAGTTTTAAAAATCTCACTTCTTTTCTTCCTTCTTCTGTTTATTTACAATATCAACCTAAGAGAAACAAGTTCAGGGGATACTATTCCTAACAGGTATCTTCCTGTAAGCATTATAAAAGAATTTAATTTAGATTTAAACGAATTTCCTTTCCTTTATAATAGTGAAGCCAATGAGGAATATCTATTTATACAACCTGTAAAAGGAAAATATTTATCCAGTTATCCAATATTACCAGCGATTCTGGCAGTCCCAATATATTTCTTTCCCTTATCTTTTGGAATGCCAATTAATAGCAGAACTGTTGATGCTTTATCTAAATTCTCTGCGACTATATTTGCAGCTCTTTCAGTTTTATTCCTGTACTTATCTTTGAATGAATTAACTGATGAAAAAAAATCCTTAGCTATTTCCCTAATCTATGCATTTGCCACTTCGACATGGTCTGTAAGCAGCCAAGGGATATGGCTCCACGGACCAACACAGATGTTTTTTTGCCTCACTATATTATTTTTAATTAGAGCATCCAAAAACCAAAAGTATGTTATTTATTCTGCTATTCCTCTTTCTTTAGCTGTAACATGCAGGCCTACTCATGTACTTGTGGCTTTTATATTTGCCACATATGTGTTTCAAAAGTATAGAAATCAATTGTTGAGGTTTCTGATTATTTGTTTATCTATAGCTTTATTCTTATTGTATTATAATTATTTTTATTTTGAAAATTTCTCAGGAGGTCTCGCTGCGCTGCAGAAAGCAGGTGTAAAAACACATGAGATGTCAGGAACATGGACAATAAATTTTTTACCTGGACTGATTGGACTTCTAATAAGTCCGAACAGAGGAATTTTAACATATTCTCCGGTTTTAATTTTTTGTTTTTGGGGAGTTTATAATTCATGGAAAAAAAGGAAGGATACGGTTTTCAAATACTTTTCAATTGCCACTTTTTCAGTAATATTCCTTTACAGTTTTACTCAGGCATGGTGGGGTGGGTATGCCTATGGATACCGTTTATTGTTGGATATACTTCCTTTCCTGTGCTTGTTTTTAGTTTTTGTATGGGATGAGGTTTTTTACAAAAATTATTTAAAAATAATATTTTTGATATTGATAATTTTTTCTGTGTTTGTTCAGGTTGTAGGCGCTTTTTACTATCCTTCAAGCTGGAATGGACATCCTGTAAGTGTTGATCTTGCTCCTGAGAGAGTGTGGGATTTTAAAGATACACAAATATTAAGATGTGTGAAAGAAGGTCCACATATACCATGGGCGTTTGAGAGATTTTCAAGGAGAGGTTTCTGAATATTACTACTGATAAGTATACACTCGAAATGCCAGCTGCAGTCGAATTTGCTGACGTCTTGGTGGCAAATTACAATCGATGGCTATATTCAATGGTACGCCCATTTTTAGGACAGAGGGTTTTTGAATTAGGGGCCGGTACGGGACGATTTAGCCGGTTTCTTCTTAATGAGAAATTTCCATTTTTACTTCTATTAGAGCCTTCACCGGTGTTTTTGCAGAGCCTGAGTAGCTTAGTACCTGGAAAGGAAAATGTACTCTTAATTCACAGTGATATTGAAAGTTTTGAAAGACCAGATTTATATGGCTCATTTGATTCAATAATAAGCATCCAGGTTTTTGAACATATTGAAAATGATGAAGAAACGATTGCAAGGGCATCTCATTATCTTCGTCCAGGGGGGAAGATAATTCTTCAGGTTCCTGCTATGGAATGGCTTTTTGGGCATTGGGACAAGCAAATTGGACATTTTCGCAGGTATACGAAAAAAGATGCAATAAGATTGGCAAAAGCTGGGTCTATGAAAATAGTTCAAACATTTTATTTTAACTTGCCAGGAACTATTGCATGGTATATTAACTTTTGCTTATTAAAGAAAGATTTCAGAGAAAAAGAAGGAGCAAAATCTTTAGGTAAACAAGGGATTTTTTTTGATAAATGGATTGTTCCACTAATCTCAACTTGTGAAAAAATCTTTCACCCTCCATTTGGTATTGGTTTGCAGATAGTTATGGAGAAATTATAGAATTGATAATCTTTAAACGCCACAAGAATCTCAGAATATCGTTGTTTTTATTAAGAGACTTATCTGCTGACATAAAGATAAACATTTTTTCAAATTGAATTAATTGTTCCCTGAAAAGAGATAATTGTTTATTTATATCTGCCTCATTCGAATTATCTTTCTCCAAAATTACCAAAAGTTCGTTGATTAAATTAATAAGGTTGCGGTCTTTTGATATTAAATTTTCCTTGATAAAGGATTTTATTTCTTCAACATGATTAATTTCTCTCTCTGATTCTAATGCGTTACTCCTTGAATACAATCGTAAGTCTTTTAATAAAAGGGTTGTTCTATTGCTCTCAATCTTGATATGTATTGCCACCTTTTTGGAACCCCATGGGGCGATAAAATATTTATCAAGGTCTTTCCATGAATCAGTATATGTAAATTCATTGAAATATATTGTTTCTTTGTCTAAAACATGATTTCCGTGATCAAGGAATAGCAGTCTTACACTAATTTCCGGCAGATAACCACTTGATAAGAATTTTAAAAGATTGTAAATAATATTAAAATTATATCCTAAAAACCCCTCTCTAGTTATTTCCTGAGGTGAAGCCTTGTAAGTCAGATTGAGAAGATAAAATTCTCCGGGTATAACAGGAAATTCTGGTATTCTAAGTTGTACAATCTTCCCATTAGAATTATTTTTCATCTGGACAATCCTTGAATCTGCTAAACCATCCTCTTTGTCAAAATAGTATATAATTGATTCAGAATTTTTCTCAGGAGCAATACATTTTGTTAAAAGATTTTCGGTCTTATATGTAGATATCTCAGAATTAGAAAAGATATTCAGTTCGTTTTTTATTTCAAAAAGTTTTTTTATCAGTTGCCTTCGCTTTAGACTTATATGCAAGAGTTTTGTATTTTCTGAAGATATTTCAACCTGAACAATAAGGGAGTTTCCTAATGCTTCAGACTTCAGTTCTTTCCCTGAGAGGAGTTCCTCAACTATGAGATTTTTTATATCTCCTTCTTTGAAATCAAGGGATGAAGTGTTTATTCTGAGGGTTATTTTTTTTTCAGAATCAGACGTATTCCTGAGAGTAAAATATAGATCTCGATATTTAGAAGGACCGAAACGCTCTACCATGATATCAGGATGCGAGGAGCTTGCTTCAGGGATTGGTTCCCATCCTGCTGAAGAAATTCTCTGGATTAAAGGTATATATTTTTTATAAAGCTCCCTTGGCAGTTCAAGTTCTCCCTCCTTTTGCCATCTATAGCTACCCGGGAACACTCCATAGGCTAAACATTTTTTTAGCCTTTTTTCCTTTTCTTTAATATCTAAGTTAGGGCTTGTTAATTCCCTATCAGTGAAAGAAAGTGTCTTTTGATAGCTCAGACTCCTGAGATAATGAAAGTGGAGGTCAGGTTGATCAGATGAATATTCTCCTGCTCCAACAATATCGAAAAGATGAGCGAAATAAGTATGGTTACAAGCCCATATATTGCCAAGCATTAATTTGCCTTTTTCATGCATAGAATCTGAAATATGTGAAATTAATTCATAATTACAGAAATTGCTTAATTGTACAGGTTTTCGGGTTTTATAGCTGAAGACAAGGGGAATATCTGCATATTTAAATTGTTCTTTGTTGTAATTTTCCTTATTTGCCCAATGCCAAGGCACTATAGAGTCTATGTAACAACCATCTATAAATGGTTTTTCTGCATATTTTTCTTTTAGATAAAAAATCTCAGGGTTTTCAAACAAGTAACCCAGTTCTTGCAAAATAGCTTTTCCATAACTTTCTCCGTTTAAATCTGGATCAGGGTTAGAAAACAGATAAGGTTTATATCTTGCAATATAAAGTTTTCCATTTTCGTCATCATAAGCGGAATCTAATGCCGCTTTTCCTAAATTTACCCCTGAACCAAAAAGCTTGACTTCCTGATTAATTGCTATTTCTTCCAGTCTATCTTTTATTTTAGAATATGGAATTTCAGGAGAAATGTGCTTATCTTCATCTAATACATTTGACCATGATATACCTATCCCGTAAGGTTCAAAATATGGAAAGGCGTATATTTTATGTCTATTGTCATAAATTAAACTTTTTCCAACAACAGCAGTTGAATCAAACATCAACCCAAAATCCTCAGGATCTCTCATTTTTTCAGGATCGAGCCAGCCAAACCAAATACCTTCTCTTTCATTTCTCTTTTCAAAAAATTTAGGAAAAATTCCGTAATACTTTTTCAAGGCAGAGCGCATTCCCCATTTAGGGTCAGAAGAATAGATTAAAAAAGAAAAACTTGCTTTTTGAGGAAATTTTGCTGTATCCTTACTTAAACCAAAATCAAATTCCAATTCATACCCTCTATCATAGCAATAGGAAATCCTGAAAATTCTTGGCATGTTAAGAGGCACGGCAATGGAAATTGAGGTATTAGGGTTATTTATACATGAGAGCGGAAGCTTTGAAAAATACCTATCCTTGCCTACTGTATAGAATTCATTGTAGCATTCTTCTTCATGGATTTCTCTCTTTCTCTGGATATCATCCCACCATGTCCATCCTCTTGCCTCTATCGGGATTTGAAAGGATAGAATCAGGGCGCGGTCATTCCCTGAGAAATCCTCAACAGTTCCGTCAACCCTTATAAAATCTCCTTTTCCGCTGATAGTGGCATTAACAACCAGATGCTTCTCCTCGGATGCCCCATGGTACAGGAGGAACTCATTTCCTGAAGCTTTAACCTCGCCTGAGAGTTTTGCATGTTTTGAGTTTCCAACTATTGATAGTTCTATGCTGTCAAGCCAGAGGATTACAAGGCTTTTATGTGAATAAAAGGAGATTGTTATATAAGAAGTTTCTTTAGCAGTTTTAAAGGGGTGATAGACCTTAAACCAGTCTTCTTCTTTTGAACCTGGTTCTTTTATCACCTGATGGAATAGCTCTTTTAAGGGTTTGTTCTCCCTGTCATACTGGTTGATTAAAAGATTGATGCCATTACCGCTTAACTTTTTTATCTTAAGCGAGAAAGTCAGAAGGTACTCCCTCTCCGGTTTGACAGAAATTTTCTCAGAGAGTAATTGCCCGCTGTTGTGCATTACAGAGCCAGGCATTTCAAGTTTTACAGACCATTTTCCCTCATGAGTTTCTTTCCAATCCCTGTACCACTTCTCTCCAAGACTCCACCCCTTTTCAGACTCAAACCCACCATTAGTAAAACCCTCTGAAGGGACAGGTCCCATGTCCCTTACATAGAATCCTCCTGTTTTTTCATATCTCAATAAATTATTGTCCTTGATTTTAAATCCATTCAAATCCCCATTTGAAGCAAAGGAGAGAGTTAATCCATTTTCTGTTGAAATGGAAGCAGCACCAGAGAGGCTTAATGGAGGGAGAAGAAAAAAAAATGTGAGAAATAAGACGAATGCAATATGGTAATGTCTTAAAGTTTTCATTTAGCTTTTTCAAAAGTGCTCATTTTTACCTGACATGGAAGATCAGAAGACTGTCCATTTTCCAACTTAACTTTGAGCTTTGACATTTGAGCTATGTTTGTATATTTTATAAAATAAAGGGTACATAATATCAATTAAATATTTTTTGAAGAAGGCCAGGTAATCGCTCTGATTTCAGGTTGCTGGAATCAGGGAGGAAAGTCCGGGCTCCGCAGGGCAGGGTGTCCTGAACATTCAGGATCCCGTGAGGGAAGGAAAGTGCAACAGAAAAGATACCGCAGGAAAGCCTACGGCTTTCACTTATGGCTATTAGCCAAAAGCTATAAGCTATAATGTGTGGCGCAAGCCACCTGTAAGGGTGAAAAGGCGAGGTAAGAGCTCACCTTCTGGTATGGTAACATACCGGGATTGCAAACCCCACCCGGAGCAAAGCCAAGTAAACTCGCTATGGAACTGCCCGTTCCGGATGATTTATATCACCAGCGAGAGGGTAGGCTGCTTAGATAGATGATTACCGTCCTGAATCCTTTCAGGAAACAGAACCCGGCTTATGGCCTTCTTCATTTTTTTTGATTGAACAGATTAAATTGAGATTGCGGTGATATTATCACTTTAGAATCTTCCCTGTTTTCCTGCTCCAGAGGAGAAGATCCATTTCGTCCATATCTATTTTAACTCTTTCTGAGAAAGACCTCATAGCATTTTCAATTTCAATATATTGTTTTTTGTTTTTGGGTCTTTCCGGTTTGTTTATCTGCCTGAATTCATATAAGCAGTTGAGAATATGCTTGTCAATAATTGCATAGCCTTTAAATCCTATGTTTCTTAAAAAATGGCTTGCTTCTTTATAACCAAGCCCCTTTATATCTTTATTGGATGCAAAAAAATCCCTTAAAAGATTGCGATCTTTAAAAGAATAGATTTTTTCTTTAATTCTGAAATTAAAGTTTTCTTTGAGATATTCTCTTGTATGAAATATATATTGCGCTCTCACTTTCCAGAACCTGTGCCTGCCTTTAAGTCCCTTCCTTAAGTCATTCACTGAACCTTCAAGCAATACGTTTTTTATTTCATTGACTGAATTTATTCCCATCTGTGCGCTGGCGTTTGCAGTAAGAATGCAGAATACAAGTTCCTGAAAGATTATTTCATCAGGTTGTTTAAATGTTTTCCGGAATTCTTTCAATCTTCCTTTTATCTCAGATTTTTTTTTGTGATAATCTTCTAATAGTTCCTGATAATTCATTGTCGATTATTTTTATAAAAATTTGCGCAGGCTAAAGCCTGAGGCTACATTCTTAAGAGCGAATACAAAGGTTTGCTCCTGCTATTCTGTTAACTATATTAGTGGCATTTGGAAAATCCGCATGAACGGCACACAATACATCCGCTTTCATGCTCAATCGGGTTTCCGCAGTCAGGGCAGGAACCGTTTGATAAATGAGGGGCATCAACATTCATCTGTACCAAAGTGTTTTGCGATACAGGGATTGGCCCGTGATGAAAAGAAATATCGACCGTATCGGTTTTATGAAAATTACCTGATAGATAATGCTCAATTGCTTTTCCAATGGCATCAGGGCAGGAAAGAACTTTTATTGCGTCACCATTATTGTCTTTACCGTTTTTCCTGATACACGAGAGGCATCTTATCCCTCGGAGCTGCTCAACAACGGAAGAGATATCTACATTTGACCTCAGGGCAAGCGAGATAAGCCGGCTTGTTGCTTCTGACTGGCTTGGGCATCCACCGGCTCTGCCGGTATTGGTAAATACCTCGCATATTCCGTTTCCATCGCTGTTGACAGTGACATAAAGATTTCCACAGCCAATTTTGTTTTTCAAAGTTGCTCCTGTAGTCATTGAAGGCCTGGGACGCGGAGTAAGATGATTTTCATGGTTTTTGTTCCTTTCAGTTTTCCCTATGTTCAGTACCTGTGAGTCTCTGCTGCCGTCCCTGTATACAGTAACTCCCTTGCATCCAATTTTATATGCGAGGATATATGCTTTTTCTATGTCCTTTGAAGTTGCAGTATTAGGAAAATTTACGGTTTTGGAAACAGCGTTATCAACATATTTCTGGAATGCAGCCTGCATCCTGATATGCCATTCAGGAGAAATATTGTGTGAGGTTACAAAGATTTTTTTTACATCATCAGGAACCTTATCAATATCTTTTATGGAGCCTTTTTTTGCTATTTCTTCCATAAGTTCTTCACTGTAAAAACCTCTTTCTTTTGCAACACTAAGGAATAGAGGATTTACTTCAACCAGTTTATTATTATCAAGAACGTTCCTGAAATAAGAAATTGCAAATATAGGCTCAACGCCGCTTGAACAGTCTGCGATTATGCTAAGAGTGCCGGTTGGTGCAATTGTTGTCAGAGTAGCATTTCTTAAAGGAACATTTGAATCCCTGTATTTGCTACGGTTATAGTTTAAAAAATTGCCGCGTTCCTTTGCTAAAGAAGAGGAGGCTTTATAGCTTTCTTCCTTTATAAAACCCATAACTTTTTTTGCTACACTTATTCCTTCATGGGAGTTGTACGGAATTCCCAACTTGATTAACATGTCGGCAAATCCCATTACACCAAGCCCAACTTTCCTGTTTCCCTTTGTCATCTGTTCAATTATTGGAAGAGGGTATTTGTTCACATCAATTACATTGTCAAGAAAACGCACAGAGGTCCATACAAGGGTTCTGAATTTGTCAAAATCTATGGATGGAGATTCTCCTTTTTCTTTGACAATCTTTGAAAGGTTTATGGAGCCAAGGTTGCAGGATTCATAGGGAAGGAGTGGTTGTTCTCCGCAAGGATTTGTACTTTCAATCTCTCCTATTTCAGGAGTCGGGTTGTCCTTGTTAATTCTGTCGAGGAATATTATGCCCGGTTCTCCGTTTTTCCATGCAAGGTTTACTATCATTTCAAAAACTTTTTTTGCATTAAGTTTTTTGACTACTTCCTTGCCTCTTGGGTTTATCAGTTCATACTCCTCATCAAGCTCAACAGCTTCCATGAATCTTTCAGTTAATGCTACTGAAATATTAAAGTTGTTTAAACGGTTATTCTCTTTTTTACAGGTTATGAAGTCCAGGATATCAGGGTGGTCGACTCTCAGGATTCCCATATTCGCGCCTCTTCTGGTTCCGCCCTGTTTTATGGTTTCAGTGGCAACATTAAAGACTTCCATAAATGATATTGGACCACTTGATACGCCGTGTGTTGTTTTTACAAGGTCATTGGCTGGGCGAAGCCTGGAAAAGGAGAAGCCTGTTCCGCCTCCGGTTTTATGAATAAGGGCAGTGTTTTTAATAGTTTCAAAGATTGCTTCCATTGAGTCTTCAATAGGGAGCACAAAACACGCAGATAACTGTCCAAGTTCCCTCCCTGCATTCATGAGGGTTGGGCTGTTGGGAAGGAAATCAAGGTTTATCATGATGTCATAAAACTTTTCCGCAATTTCACAGATTTCCTCATCAGTTTTTTTATATTGCCTTTCCGCCTCTGCTATAAACCCTGCAACCCGCCTGAACATGGTTTCAGGCTCTTCTACACAATTCCCCTTATCATCCTTTTTCAGATACCTTTTCTGGAGGACAGTAATAGCATTTTTTGAAAACATATGCCGGGCTCCTTTTTACGGATTTATAAAATTATAAGAACTAAAACATTAGAAAAACTGAAATAAACCACCCTCTGGGAGTACGAAGCCTAAACTTTTGCCTATATACCTATTTACCACCATATTTAGTGGCAACTATAAAAATATTATACAACATGTTGTTTGTCAAGAGAAATATAAAAAAGTTTTTATGCTTGGTTAGCGCATTGAAAAACAAGCTGTTTTCAGAACTTGGCTTCCTTAAGCCCTTCCTGGAATCCCCTGTAATAATACTCCCTTTCTGTCCCCTTTGCTTTTTCTATTTCCTCTCTGCATTTCAACTCATTGAATCCAAATTTTTTCCCAATGCCTCTTCCCATTCCGTAGTATAAATATTTTTTTGACTCATTGTCAGTTCCGTTTATGAAGTTTTCTATTGAATTCTTATTCCAGTAAGCCATCATGGTACTGAATCCAATATAAAAATTGTTTTCCTGGGATTCTGGAATGTTTTCTTTTACAAATTTTTTTAACTCGTTAAAACCCATGTTTTTGCCGTGCAGGAGTGAGTAGTTTATTCCAACCCCTTTATAAAAACAGTTTTGAAAATAAGGGTCAATCTTTTTAAATATTTTTTTCTCTTCTTCTTTTATAGAAAAAAATGCCCATCCATAATAATATCCAAGCCCTTCATAATATTCACCCCTGTAATCTTTATTAAGCCTCTCAGCAACAGAAATGGAGTTTTCAAGATTAAAGCCATAGCGGTAAACAACCACCTGTCCAAGCCAGAAGTAATTATAGCCTTTGTATAAAAAAGGATTTGTGGGGTTTGTGAATGAGATGAGACCGATGTTGCCTGAAATTCCAATTAGAATTATTACTGCCAGCAACAAATATGAGGCAGGTTTAATAAAACTTCTAAATCTGCTTTCATTTCCCTTTTTCAGAATATAAGAGATAAAAATGGAAATGATAATCATCTGAAACTGAAACAGGGAAGTAAGATATCTGTACCAGAAATAATCATCGAGAATTACTCCTATCTTGAATGGTGCAAGAGATAATATTAATATGAAGCTTACAGGAAGAAAGAGGATAAACAGAACCGGCGAGTTTATTTCAGGGTTATTTTTTTTATGATTTGAAGAAAAAAGAGACAAGCAGAAATTATAAACCTTTTTATGGTTCAACCAGAGAAGCGACAGGTAGGAAATAGAAAAAATACAGTAATAAGAATAATTGATTATTTTTCCTGATACAGGGCCTGCATTTTTAAAGCAAAAGGAGTTTGGAAGATACAGTGTAATCATGCTGTAAAACTTTTTAAGAAAACTTTCTCCTGATGAAGCTTTCTCTGAGAAAATCTCATAAATCGGAACACCTTTTACATTAAATCCAACAAAATTGTGGGTTATGTTGAAATATATCCCGGGGCTGAATCCAAGAAGAAAGCCTGCTGTAAAAATCAGGAATGGTTTTTTTAAAATAAATTTTTTATCACAGGCAAACCACAGAAAAAGGAATATTGCGAGCGGTATGAAAAAAGTGTAGGAAAAAAAGATTCCAACCCCTGCCACTGCGCCTGCTGAAAAGTAATAAACAAAGCCTTTTCCAGATACCTTTTCCGATTCTCTGCCAGATTTCAGAGAGGCTTCTGCAAAAAAATATTTATAGAATAAAATTATAATAACTATTGCAAAAAGATTTGACTCAAAATGATTTCCCCATGATGTGAGAGATATCTTGGTATAAGCCGGAGGAGAGAGGGTGATTAAAATTGATGCCAAGACTGCCTCAGTTTTTCCAAAGAAGTTATTTAAAAAATAGTACCAAAGAGAAAAAATTAAAACAGAGATTAGGAATGTAACAAGCTTTAATGAAAAATATGTTTGTCCCAGAATCAGAAAAAAGGGTATTGCAAGAATTCCCTCAAAAAGAGAACCGCCTTCATAGTCTGTATACAAGTAGTCAAAAAGAGGCAACGACAATCCATCAATAACCTCTTTTGCAATTGCACCACGGTAGAGCTCTTCAAAGTTGTAAAGCTGGTCAATGGAGGTGAAAAGAATAGAGAGCCTGAAGAGAATGAACAGAACCAGTAGTATCCAGAATATATCAAATCTGATTTTCATTTAAACTTTTCCTGAAATAGATATCATGCCAGAGGGAAAAGCAGAGAAGTGCCCATATTTTTTTTCCATGGTCTCTTTCTCCTTTCATATGCTCTGATAAAAGCAAATTGACATAGTCATAGTTGAGGATTCCGAGTGGCTCAATATTGCTTTTTGAGAGACAGGCTAAAGCCATATCCTTTAGCTGGGTCTTTAAATATTTTGACACAGGCAAATGAAACCCTCTTTTTGCTCTTGCGATTATTGGTTCTGGAATTTTTCCATTCATGGCTTTTTTAAGGAGGTATTTGGATTTAAACCCACTGAGCTTGAACTCATCAGGGACAGAAGCACAGAACTCCACAACCTTGTAATCCAGAAAAGGGACCCGAACCTCAAGAGAATTAGCCATGCTTGCCCTGTCAACCTTTTTGAGGATGTCATCAGCAAGCCAGGTTTTTATATCAGTGTACATGGCTTTTTTCAAAAAACTGTCACCGTCACAGCTGTTGAAACAGGTTTCAAATCGTGAATAAGGGTTGTAATCTATAGATTTTCTGCTGAAATCTTCTGAAAATAAATTTTTTCTTTCCTCGTCTGTAAACAAAACCCTCCACCAGCAGTGTGCCTGAGAAAGGGGGAGTTTTAATCCCTCAATAAATCTTGGGATTTTTGGATTATCTACCAGATAGGAGACAGGTTTTTGCAGCAGTGACAGGATATGACTCAGACCGGGAATGGATTTTATCCACAAAGCCATTTTATCTGCAATATAGGTCGGGTATCCTGCCAGGTTTTCATCGCCTCCGTCTCCGGAAAGTGCCACCTTGACTTTTGTTTGTGCAAGGTTTGAGACAAGGAAGGTTGGCATGGAAGATGAGTCTGCAAAGGGTTCATCGTTATACCAGATGGTTTTTGACAAAAGTTCCTGAACATTTAAATCAATAACAGATTCATGATGTTCAGTTTTAAAATGTTCTTCTGCGATTTTTATGAACTTACCTTCATTCCATCCCTCTTCATTAATTAATATGCTGAAGGTTTTTACAGTGGTTGAGCCTGCTGCCTGCATTAAGCTGACAACTGAGCTTGAATCTATTCCTCCGCTCAAGAAAGCCCCCAAAGGAACGTCGCTTATCATATGCCTTTTGACAGAAGCAGAGAGAACATCTAAAAATTCTTCTAAAATTTCATTTTCATTAGAAAATTTTCTGTCAACGAACTTCAAATCCCAGTAACTGTTTTCTTTAACAACGCAATTTGATACAGTTAAAAAATGTCCCGGAGAAAGAGAGTTAATATCTCTGAAAACAGTTTTTGGAGATAATATGTATCCTAAGGCGAAGTAATCTGTTATTGCTTCATCATTGAGTTTTTTCGAAAGCAATGGGTTTTGAATCAGAGATTTTAGTTCGGATGCAAAAGAAATACCTTTGCTGTTTAAAGAATAGTAAAAAGGTTTTATCCCTAATCTGTCTCTTGCTAAAAAGAGTTTTTTATTTTTTCTGTCCCATATACAGAAGGCAAACATTCCGTTCAGAAAGTCTAAACAATTTTCTCCTTTTTCTTCATATAAATGGAGTATTACTTCTGTATCTGTAAAAGTCTTGAATTTATGGCATTTGTTTATCAGTTCCTGTCTTAGTTCCCTGAAATTATAAATTTCTCCATTAAAGACAATAACCAGTGTTCCATCTTCATTGGTTATTGGCTGATGCCCTCCTTCAATATCAATTATGCTCAATCTTCTAATTCCAAGCCCTGCATAGTTCTCAATGAATTTTCCCTCATCATCGGGTCCGCGGTGGATGATGGCTTGCATCATTTTACCGAGGATTTCTGAATCAACAGGGGATTCATCTCTAAAATTTATTATCCCGCAGATACCGCACACTGGGAAGATTCCTTTTTGAAATTTTCTAATAATTATAAATGAAAAGTTTTTGCTATTACTTTTAAAAAATGATTTTATAAATGCTGAGTTAAAAAACCCAGCCTATCAACAAGCGGGATATTCTTGTCCCGCTCTTTTTTCTGTTGTTTTATGAAACTATGTTATGAAAAAATATTTATCAGGGAATTTTTAAAGTAATATTTTTAACAAAAGTTAAAAGACCTTCCTTCAAAGTCTCGTTCTTGTCCATTGATACAAGGCGGATAAAAAAGTTTTTCTTAAATGTTTCTACTCTGTAGGAACCTATCAGCCCCTGGTCAAGCCTTCCTTCTTCTCCGAGGTTGTCAATGTTTAAAGGAGAAATTGAGGAAGACCCCTTGTATAATCCCTTTGCCTGAGAGCTGTTTTTCGTCCTGTAAATCTCAAGTGTCAGGAGGGTATTCTCAGGTAATTTTTTGAAATCCTGAAAAATCATTTCAACAGCTCCTCCGTCAGTGTAATAAGGGGCGGCGCCATCAATAAGAGATGCAAGGCAGACAAGGTCCTGGCAGTAAATCATCTCTCCGTCCCTGCTCCAACCGCTGATTTCGTTGTCTGAAGGGATTGTATTTTTTAAATTGAAGCTTTTATCTTTAAAATTTTTTGGATAAAGAGAAGTTTTGCAACCCGCAGTAATAATAAAAAGGGTGAATAATACTGAAAATAGCTGTAAAAGTTGTTTTCTTCTTATCATAAAAAGCCTCCTTTGAATATAAGAGTAAAAAAAGGATTTTAGTTTTTTTACATTGATCTACTTAGAATTTTAGACATTAGGATTAAGAATTCAAAGTTTTGATAAAACTATATCTATTTGATAAATTGTCAAGAAAATTGATTTTATGATTTAAGCAGTAATAATTCTCTAAAAAACTTCTTGACAGATACGTTTTGATTTGTAAATAAATAATGAATTTTGTTTTACAGGAGGATTTTATGAAAAAAGTTTTTAGTGTTTTTCTGACAGCAGCTTTTTTGGCAGTAGTATTTGTTTACAGCGGATATGCAGGCTCAGACACGCTTAAAGATACTATTGCGGAGCTTGAGAAAGGGATTAAGGACCAGGACAAGGGACTGATAGAAAAATCAGTTAAGACCCTTGATGACTTCAGTAAGAAAAACGAGAAAGACATTTCAGCTCTTTACTGGGCAGCTAAAGCACATTATGCAATGGCTGATTATTTGGACCTGAAATCTGCTGAAAACAAGGATGCTTCTGGAGATGGAGAGAAGAATGTAGACGAAGCAATGGACCTTCTGAAGAAAGCTATTGGAATTAAAGAGGATTATCTTGATGCCTATGTTCTCAAGTATTTGTGCCTGTCAAAAAAGTTTAGCTATGTTGGTTTTCCTAGACTTATGATGTATGTTGGTGATATCAGTGAAACAGTAGATAAAGCCATGAAATATGGGCCTGAAAATCCTTGGGCAAATCTGATAAAAGGCATGAGCATAGCTACTGGCTTTCCAAAACCAGACCCAAAGGAACCAATAGCCCAGTATGAAAAGGTATTAAAACTTGACCCGAAAATGGATGAGGCTTATTATCAGATTGCAATGGTACACATCGAGCATAAAAATATAGATGAGGCAAAAAAGAATCTTCAGGAAGCGCTTAAGATAAATCCTAATAATCACTGGGCAAAAAAGAAACTTTCAGGGCTTGAGAAAAAGGCGTAATATTAATATTGTTCTTTAGGAGGAAGTTTATTAAAATGCCAAGGCAAAAAAAAATTCAAAAATTATTCGCTTTCTTGATAATTTTCTTTGTTATCTATGGATGCTCCGGAAAAAATGACAACAGGGGGAGTATTCTGATTGGAAGCATAAGGTCTGACGGAAAAGTTGCTGAGACTAAAATCTATGTTTATAAGCAAGGAGACCATACGAAAGAGGTGACATTTGGATATTCTGGCCTTGATATATTCGTTCCTATAGGAACTTATGATTTGAAGATTGATTGGAGAGGCACAACCAAGTGGTTAGATAATGTTAAAATAGAGAAATATTCCAAGGTTAAGGAACAGATTGTTTTCCCTCTTGGAAGGCTTATAGTAAAGGTAAGCAACACTGATGGCTCGCCTGCGGATGCTTCAGTGAAAATAACTCCAATTGGAGGAGAGAATGGTATTGATGTTCAGAAAAATGATAAAGGAGAACTTGTTTCGTTAAATGTCAAGGACCTGGCAATAAAGGTAGGAAGCAGGGAAGATGAGATAATGCCAAAACTTAACCCGGAGTTTAAAAGGTCAGAACCAACAAAAGAAGGAGAGAGCGGAAAGGAAGGTATAATCACTTATTATTACAGGATATTAGGAACAAATATTGACTTAACTTTTTCAAAATCAGATGATGGCTCAGGCAATCTTAAAAATATCAGCTATGATGAAAAAATTGCTGCAGGCATAGCAGGTGAAGAGATTGAGCTTAATCCTGGAGAATATGACGTAAGGGTTGAACATGAAAGAATAACAAAGTGGATCAGAAATGTTAAGGTTAGTGACAAGCAACTAACAGAGCAGTCTATCAGTTTTCCATCTGGAAAAATAATTATTACCTCTGACATACCTGAACAAGCAAAAGAAGCGCAGGTTGCAGTGTATTTAGAAGGAAGATATGAGGTGATGGAAAAGGGCGGGAAGATAGGAGAAGAAATTTTAATAGTTCCAGGAAGATATGACATATTAATAACGCTTAATAACAAGAAACATTGGATTCGGGGCATTGAAGTAAACGATAAAAGTGTTATCAGTAAAAAAATAAATTTATAAAAACCAAGCTTTTATAGTTCAGTGGAAGATTTTAAGCAAAAGTTTAAAGAATATCTTGAATCCCATGAACTGAAGTTTACCTGTGAAAGAGAAGCTATTTTAGAAAAAATTTTTTCCATTCACGAACATTTTGACGCAGATGACCTTTTATTTATGATGAGGGGTGGGAAAAAACGTGTTTCAAAGGCTACTATATACAGAACACTTGATCTTCTGGTAAAAAGCAACTTGATAATAGAGCATCAGCTGTTAGACAATAAAAAAATATACGAGCATATTCTGGGTCATTCCCACCACGACCATTTAATATGTCTTTACTGCAACAGGGAAATTGAGTTTGATGAACCGCTTATCGAAGAGCTTCAGGACAGATTATGTAAAAAACTCAATTTTACTCCTGAACGTCACAGCCTGAAGGTTTTTGGAAAATGTCAGGAATGTCAGAAAAAAGGAACAAAACAGATTCCTTCATAAAATATACACTTCATTTTATAAAGAGTACCGTTATAGTTTTGACTAACAAAGAGAGCTTAGCTATTTTTTTAAAAAAATTGGTATGAAATTTGCGTATAATACTGCAAAATCTTAAAATGGAAGTGAAATTCTAAATATTTCAAGTGGAAACTTTTATGAACAATCACCAGTTTAAAACTATTGAGGCAGAAGAAAAACTTAGTATTAAAAAAAAATATAGTAATATACCAAAAATTCTTGTAGTGGATGATGAGGATGTTTTAAGACAAATGTTAACGGATGTGCTTCAGGAAGAAGGGTTTGATGTTGAAATAGCAAGGAATGGTTTTGAAGCAATTGGAAAAATAAACAAGAACCACTTTGACCTTATTATTACAGATGTTATGATGCCTGAAGTTGACGGAATAGAGGTTTTAAAAAAAGCAAAAGAGATAGATCCTGATTCTGATGTGATTGTTATGACAGGATATGCCTCAGTTGAAACCGCTGTTCAGTCAATGCGCCTTGGAGCAGTTGACTACATTACTAAGCCTTTTAACATTGACCATATAAAGATAATAGTAAACCGCAGTATTGACAGAAGAGTTTTAAAGCGGAAAGCAGAAGAAGGAGAGTTTTATAAAGAACTTTCAAAAATAGATGGTCTTACAGAGGTTTACAATCACAGGTCTTTTCATCAGATTCTTGAAGCTGAAGTCAACAGGGCAAAAAGGTATAACAGGCAAGTATCTCTTATGATGCTTGATATAGACAATTTCAAAACTTATAATGACTCAAACGGACATCCTGCAGGTGATATAATCCTCAAGCAGTTAGCCTGGGTTTTTACAAAAAGCTGCAGGGAATGTGACCACATTGCAAGGTATGGAGGAGACGAATTTGCAATAATATTTCCTGAGACAAGCAAGAAAGAAGCAGCGCATATCGGAAGAAGGTTGAGACAGACAATTAAAGACAGCAGTTTCGAAAAGGAAGAAGTTCTTCCCGGAGGATCTTTAACAATAAGCATAGGTCTTGCTTCGTTTCCAGACGATGCTATGGATAAAGATGATTTGCTTGGAAAAGCGGATACAGCCTTATATCAGGCAAAAGCTGATGGAAGAAATAAGATTGTTATTTGCGACACGCCTCAGAATTAATGGAAATGAATCACCGCACCGCAATTATTATATATCACTTTTGAAAACCGGGTAAACTACATCAGATAAAAAATATACTACTCAATCACCATAAGTGTTGTACCACTTTCCACTATTTCACCTTCCCTGATATTTATTTCAATTACCTTTCCGTTTTTTGGTGATTTGAGCTCATTTTCCATCTTCATTGCTTCAACAACGATAAGGCCCTGATTCAGTTTTACTTCATGGCCTTTTTGGGCAAGAATCTTTACTACTTTTCCTGGCATTTCAGTGGTAACGGATTGTTTGCCTTCAACTGTATGTTCTCTTGATTTTATCCAGAGCCCTTTTTTCTTCTCATTTATAACATTTATAACATAATGTTCTCCCTTTATCAGGATATTGCAGATTCCATCCTTTGCATCAATATCAACTTCATATGATTTTCCATTAAGAATAAGAGAATAAAGAGAATGTTCTGAATGGACTACATCAACATCATATTTTTTACCACCAACGATAATCGCAAAAAGATTTCCATCTTTTTTTTCTATATCAATCCTGTGTTCTTCATTGCCAATTGATGCTATGTAGTGCATTTTTAGTTCCTTTAAAATATTTTATGATAAGCATAGTTTTTAGTTGTAAGTTATAATACAAGGCTTACTTTATCTTCCCTTCCACGGGTTAAATCCTGAAACTTTTTTATTGTTTACGGCTTTTGAGTTCTTAATCTTTTCTTTTTCTTCATTAAAAGCCCAAAGCACTGCAGAAATAAGGGCTATTTCCTTGTTTGAGTTGTTTTTATCAGTTTTTTCTTTAATATTAAATTTCGTGTCAATAAAATTTGTATCAAAGTCTCCATTTATGAAATGTTTGTTTTTCATCACTCTTTCGTGAAAGGGTATGGTTGTTTTTATTCCCTTAATAGAGTATTCAGTCAAGGCGCGACTCATCTTTTCTATTGCTTCATTCCTGTCTTTTCCCCATACAGCCAGTTTTGAAATCATAGGGTCATAGTATATTGGAACAACGTAACCCTCAAAAACTCCGCTGTCATCCCTTACTCCGGGACCTCCGGGTGTTCTCAGTTCACAGATTTTTCCAGGAAAAGGGAGAAAGTTGTTGTCAGGATCTTCTGCATAGATTCTGCATTCGATGCATGCTCCGCGCAGTTCAACGTTTTCCTGACGGATGGAAAGATTTTCACCTGCTGCAATTTTTATCATTTCTTTTACAATGTCTATTCCTGTTGTCATTTCAGTAACAGGATGTTCTACCTGAAGACGGGTGTTCATTTCAAGAAAGTGAAAATTTTTGTTTTTATCTACAAGAAATTCAACTGTTCCAGCGCTGTAGTAATTTACTGCCTTTGCAGCACTCACAGCAGCAGCGCCCATTTTCTTTCTCATCTCGGGGTCAACGATTGGAGAAGGTGATTCTTCTATAACCTTTTGATGTCTTCTCTGGATTGAACACTCCCTCTCATTAAGATGAATCAGGTTCCCATACTTGTCTCCAAGAACCTGGAACTCAATATGCCGAGAGGTTTCAATGAATTTTTCTATATAGACTGATGAATCTCCAAATGCTGATTTTGCTTCTGACTTTGCTGCCCTGATTGAACCTTTTATATCTTCTTTTTTCTTAACAAGCCTCATTCCTTTTCCGCCACCGCCAGCGCTTGCCTTAATCATTACAGGATAGCCAATATCATCTGCAATCCTTTCAATCTCCTCATCGCTTTCAATTGGCTGTGAAGTTCCTGGAACTGTTGGGACATTTGCATTCATCATTTTCTGACGGGCAAACGTCTTGCTTCCCATTGCTTCAATTGCAGAATAGTGGGGGCCTATGAAGACAATCCCTTCATCTTCACAGAATTTTGCAAAACCGGAATTTTCAGCTAGGAATCCATAGCCTGGGTGAATTGCCTGAACACCTACTTCTTTTGCAGTCTTTATTATTTTTTTTTGATTAAGGTAACTTTCTATTGAAGGGGCAGGTCCTACACAGTAGGCTTCATCAGCGTAGCGAACGTGAAGAGAATTTCTGTCGGCTTCGGAATAGATGGCAACTGTTTGTATCTTCATTTCGCGGCAGGCTCTTAAAATCCTAACCGCAATTTCTCCTCTGTTAGCAACCATTATTTTGGTAAACATATTTCCTCTCTTATTACTATTGAAAAAGACTTTCGATGTCATTGCGAGGAGCGTTTAGCGACAAAGCAATCTCACTTTTTAGCTATCAGCTAAAGCTGTCAGCTTTTTAATGAGATTGCTTCGCTTCGCTCGCAATGACAATAATCCAAGTTTTTCAACAAACTCTTGATTTGTCATTTTACATTCTACTCTGACATTTTAACTTTTTATTTTTAATTTTTAATCTTCCCCTAATACGGTTCATTGCTGTGCTTTTTTGCAGGAATAGAGTCTACTTTTGTTTCAAGCATCATCAGTGCTTGAATCAGTTTCTTGCGCGTATCTTTTGGTTCTATTATTTCATCGATGTATCCAAGTTCAGCAGCAACATATGGGTTTGCAAATTTTTGTCTGTATTCTTCAACAAGCTCTTCTTTGCGCTTGATAGGGTCTTTGGCTTTTGCAAGTTCTTTTCTGAATATGATATTTACTGCTCCGTCAGGGCCCATTACTGCTATTTCTGCTGTTGGATATGCAAAGCTTATATCGCCATGAATATGCTTGCTTGACATAACATCATAAGCGCCACCGTATGCCTTGCGTGTTATGACAGTTATTTTTGGAACAGTGGCTTCGCAGTATGCATATAAAAGTTTTGCCCCGTGTTTTATTATTCCTCCATATTCCTGAGTCGTTCCCGGAAGAAAACCCGGAACATCTTCAAATGTTACAATAGGTATATTAAAACAATCGCAGAATCTGATGAACCTTCCTCCCTTCAGAGAAGCATCTATGTCGAGTGTTCCTGCAAGGAATGCAGGCTGGTTTGCAATAATGCCAATGCTCCTGCCATTTAACCTGGCAAAGCCAACAATGATATTTTTTGCGTAGTGTGAATGAACCTCAAAAAAATAGTGATTATCAATAACTGTTTCAATCAACTCTTTCATATCATAGGGCTTGTTCGGGTTTTCTGGAACAAGGGATTGCAGTTTATCATCCTCCCTTTCAGGATCATCGGTGCATTCAATCAAGGGAGGGTCTTCCCTATAATTTGATGGAAGAAAACTTAGGAGTTCTCTAATCATTGAAAGTGTTTCTTCTTCGTTTGCGCAGGCAAAGTGGGCAACACCGCTTTTTGAATTATGTGTCATTGCTCCACCAAGTTCCTCCTTGGTAACAACTTCGTGGGTTACTGTCTTTATTACATCAGGTCCTGTTATGAACATATAGCTTGTTTTTTTTACCATAAAAATGAAGTCAGTGAGGGCAGGTGAGTAAACGGCTCCTCCTGCGCAGGGACCCATTATTGCTGATATCTGGGGAATCACTCCTGAGGCAAGAACGTTTCTTGAAAAAATTTCTGCGTAACCGCCAAGGCTTATAACTCCTTCCTGAATCCTTGCTCCTCCTGAATCGTTCAGTCCTATTACAGGAGCTCCGGTTTTCATTGCCATATCCATTATTTTACATATCTTCCTTGCATATGTTTCACTAAGAGAGCCGCCGAAAACAGTGAAATCCTGTGAAAAGACATAAACAAGTCTTCCATCAATTCTTCCGTATCCGGTTACAACGCCGTCTCCATAGATCTTCTGCTTGTCCATTCCAAAATCGTAACAGCGGTGAACCACGAATTTATCAAGCTCAACAAAACTTCCTTCGTCAAGCAGGAGATTGATTCTTTCTCTTGCTGTAAGTTTTCCTTCCGCATGCTGTTTTTCAATTTTTTCAGAACCTCCTCCAAGTTCAGCAAGTTTGTTTTTTTTACGAAGTTCCTCAAGCATTTTTTCAATGGACATTATGGCTTCTCCCTTTGCATTTTGACGTTTGATTGAACCATTTATTCATGCCAATTTCTTCTCTAAAGCGATTGTTAAATATTATAAGAAACTGCTGTTGTCAAGATTTTTGTTCCTTTTTAAAAAGAGAGAAAAATCTTTGATTTCAAAAAATTAATTGACTAAGTATGTGGATTTAATTAAGATTTCTAAAATAAGCTGACACTTATCAGATTTCAGCTGATGAAAGAAGGAGAAAACAACTGGACAAAAATAGTCCGTCTGTCTATAAGGCGGGGTTTTCTAACCCCATATTTTCTAAACTAATCACAGGAGATGAGTTTTTTGAAAAGAAAAGGATCTCAGGTTATTATTGATACCCTTTTGAAACAGGGAGTTGATACTGTATTTGGATATCCTGGAGGGCAGAACATCCCGATTTATGATGCTCTTTATGGTGTAAAGGATATAACCCATATTCTAACGAGGCATGAACAGGGGGCGATTCATGCAGCTGACGGATATGCAAGGGCAACAGGTAAAGTCGGAGTGGTTTTTGCCACATCAGGTCCTGGCGCTACAAATCTGGTTACTGGTCTTGCAAATGCAAATATGGATTCTGTTCCTTTGGTTGCTGTTACAGGGCAAGTTCCAACCAGCATGATCGGAAATGACAGTTTTCAGGAGGCAGACATTTATGGAATAAGTGTCCCTATAACAAAATATAATTATCTTGTTAAAGATGTAACAAAGCTTGAAAGAGTCTTGGTAGAGGCTTTTCACATTGCAAAAAGCGGAAGAACTGGACCTGTTCTTGTTGATGTCCCAAGGGATATTCAGACATCAGAAGTTGTTTCGGATAAATCCCTGGAACTTCGTCTTCCAAGCTACCAACCAAGCATCAAAGGTCATGCAAAACAAATTATAGAGGCAACAAAAGCCATAGAATCTGCTGAGAAGCCAGTTATCTATGCAGGGGGAGGCGTTCTTTCATCTGGTGCAAGCGAAGAGCTTTTCAGCCTTGCTGAAACTGGCTCCATCCCCGTTGCAATGACTTTGATGGGGCTCGGGTCTTTTCCTGGAACGCATTCTCTTTCTCTTGGGATGCTTGGGATGCATGGGACAAAATATGCAAACATCGCTGTCGCAGAAGCTGATGTGCTGATTGCAATAGGTACAAGGTTTTCAGACAGGGTTACAGGAAAACCGGAACACTTTGCTGTCAATGCAAAAATTATTCACATTGATATTGACCCTGCAGAAATAGGAAAAATTAAAAAATGCCACATTCCTATTGTTGGTAACTGCAAAATGGTTTTGAAAGTGATACTTGAAAAGCTTAAGCCAAATAAAAGAGAAAAATGGGTTGCAAAATTGAATGAGCTTAAAAAAGAATTTCCAATGGCATACAGTGATTCTGACAAAGTTATCAAACCACAGTATATTATTGAGCAAATCTACGAAGCGACAAAAGGCAATGCAATCATCACTACTGATGTTGGCCAGCATCAGATGTGGACAGCCCAGTATTATAAATTTGAAAACCCGAGAACTCTGATTACTTCAGGCGGATTGGGGACAATGGGATTTGGATTTCCAGCAGCAATCGGAGCAAAAATAGGGTGTCCAAAAAAGACTGTAGTCAACATAACCGGAGATGGAAGCTTTCAGATGACTATTCAGGAAATTGCAACTGCTGTTCAGTATAAGATTCCAATCAAAGTTGCAATTCTTAACAATGGCTATCTTGGAATGGTAAGACAGTGGCAGGAACTGTTTTATGGCGGAAGATATTCTGAGACAGATTTAGGAGTAAGCCCTGATTTTGTAAAAATTGCTGAAGGGTACAGGGCAAAAGGGATACTTGTCCAAAGAAAAGAAGATGTAAAATCTGCAATTGCCAAAGCGCTCGAGATGGAAGAACCTGTTATCATGGATTTCAGGGTTGACAGAGAAGAAAATGTGATGCCGATGATTCCTCCGGGCGGGACTGTTAAAAATGTTTTAGGTTAGGGAGCTTTATTATGGAAGAAAAACATACTCTTTCAATACTTGTGAGAAACCATCCTGGTGTTCTTTCCCATATTGCAGGGCTTTTTGCTAGAAGGGCATATAACATTGAAAGCATAGCTGCAGGAGTTACAGAAAAGCCTGATGTGACTAGAATTACGATTGTGGTTACAGGAGATGAGGATGTACTTGAACAGGTCATCAAGCAGCTCAGAAAATTAATTGATGTGATTAAAGTTGTTGATTTGAAATATTCTGATTCAATAACCAGGGAGCTTGCAATAATAACTGTTAATTGCAACAATGAAACCAGGGGAGAGATAATTGAGATAAGCGATGTGTTTAACAGCACTGTTGTGGATTTATCTGAAAGTACCGTTACAATTCAGGTAACAGGAAATGACAGGCAGATTAAGGGTATTATAAAGCTTCTTTCAAGGTTTGGAATAGAAGAAATGGCAAGAACAGGAGTTATCGCTTTGCCATATAAGAGTGTGAGGTAGTGAAAAATGATTACACTGCTTAACATAGCTACAAACAAAATTAATTGACAAGAATTTTGCAAGAATAAGATAAAAAAGTTCAGTAGATTTGGACCTTAGATTTTTGATTTTACAGCGATTATAAAAGGAGAAAAGACAATGAAAGAGCTAATTCAAATTATTGTTCAGAAACTTGTGGACAAGCCGGAGGAGGTAAACATAAGCATTACTGAAAGCGAATCTACTGCAATAATTGAGATTTCAGTTGCTAAGGATGAACTGGGGCTGGTAATAGGAAAAAAAGGTAGAATAATAAACAGCATAAGGAATATTATGAATGCTGTTGGGAGAAAAAACAGGAAAAAGGTAATTGTTGGGATTAAAGAGTAGATTTTTTAAATAAAATCAGGTTTGCTTTTTGTTAAGTAGGGTAGAAACAGAGGGGATAAATCAGTTAGTTTTTTGATATCAGATTGAGTAAAGTCAGGTCCTGCCTGCTGAGGGGTATCACCTTTCCTGCTTATCTGAATAACCCCTAATGCTTTGCTTTCAGATAGTAAAGGATAAGTAAGCATTTTCTGGATCGCTTTTGGCTTGTCTTCAGATGTCTTCACCTGTTCATAGATGCTCAGGTGTTTTATGTTTGAAAGATTATTTTGAATATCAGGCTTAAGAGTAGTAATTACCCTGGTAGACACACTTTCTCTTTTTGAAATTGGAAAAGTAGCTCCGCTTTTAAAGAGTTTTTTTGGAGCAACAAATCTTAAAAACTTTCCATTTGATGTAATAAGCAGTATTCCAACCTCGCCGGAATTGACATTAAAATACTTTGATAAGAAATCAACAACAACGTCTATTGTATCTTCAAATACTTTTGCCTTGTTTTCCAGAGTAATCTGCGATGCAATGCTTTTTATTTTTTCTGTAAATTCTTCCATTGAACCTGTTAGTTATAATTTTAAAAAATTATATAGAAATTTTTAGTTATGTCAATGATAAAATTAGAAATAGAAAATCAATCAGATAAGATTTGTTATTTCAAGTTACAGGCTCAGAGTTGATTAAAAATTGTAAAATAAGTGACGGAAATTTCCAGAATTTCAAACTTGAAACTATCTTCAGGTAAGCTGATCTTTTAATTCTTCAATTACTCTGAAAAGAATCGGGTCCTTTATCCTGCCCTCTTCTACTTTTTTTACTGAATGGATTACTGTTGTATGGTCTTTATTCCCGAACTTTCTGCCTATTTGCTGAAGGGAATCATTAGTAAGGTTTTTTGAAAGATACATTGCTATTTGGCGTGGAATCACAAGTTCACGCCTTCTTGATTTTGATTTCAAATCATTTACCCTGGTGTTATATTTTTCAGCAACAACCTTTTGAATTTCATCAATTGTGACCATCTTATCCTTAGGCTTAATTTGTCCCTTAAGAACTTCTTCCACAAGGCTGAAGGAAATCGGTGTTTCTGCGAGCTGGGCAAAAGCGCTTACTTTTTTCAATGCACCCTCAAGATCTCTCACACTTGGTCCTAAATTGTTAGCCATATACATTGCAACTTCATCTGAAATATTAATTTTCCAAAGTTCTGCTTTCTTTTTCATTATTGCAATTTTGGTTTCAAGTTCGGGTTCCTGAATGTCTACCATAAGTCCCCATTCAAATCTCGATCTCAGCCTTTCTTCCAAGTTTGAAATTTCTCTTGGTGGACGGTCAGATGTCATAACTATCTGTTTGTTGAAATTATAAAGGTCATTAAATGTAAAAAAGAACTCTTCCATGCTCTTTGTTTTGCCACCAATAAATTGAATGTCGTCTATTAGCAATATATCAGATCTTCTGTACCTCTTTCTGAATTCTTCCATTTTGTTAAACCTTATTGATGCTACCAGGTCGTTCACAAAATTTTCAGTTGACAGGTAATAAATACTAAGATTTGAATTAAGAGAAAAGGCTTTGTTGCCAATAGCGTGAATGAGGTGAGTTTTTCCTAAGCCTGTACCTCCGTAAATAAAAAGAGGATTATATCTTTTCCCTGGTTGTTCTGAAACGGACAATGTAGCAGCGTTTGCTAACTGGTTTGAGGAACCGACAACAAAATTTCCAAATGTGTAATTCGGATTAAGGCACTGTGGATAGGTTCCAAGATGCGATGATATCCTGTTTGGTTCAATCTTGGAGGTTTTCTGTGCTTCTGTGGAAATATCTTTGCCATTTAATGAAGATACAAATTCTATTTTCAGAGATGGATTGTTTGTAATTTTCCATACAGTATCCTCAATCAGATTCATGTGGTTTTCTTTAAGCCATGATTCAAAATAACTGTTTGGAATCTCTACCTGAAGCACATTTTGTTCAGGGCTGTAGTTTAACTGAGTAGTAGGTTTAAACCACGTATTAAAACATTGCTGATTGACCTGAGCTGAAATAAGAGTTAAAGTTTCTTTCCATATATCTTCCATAATAATTGCCTTTATAAAATAAAATAATAACTATTAAGTATTTTTGAAGGCCTATGAAGGCCTAATAAAAAATCATGTGAGGAAAAATTAAGATAATTTTTCTAACTGAACACATAATAAAAAGATAAAATAAATTTGCAAGCTTTTTTTAGAAAATAATTTTATCTGTTTGATTTAATAAAAATTTATTAAGATTTCAAAGCCTGAAGGTGAGATTTCAAAAAGATATTATTTGCTAAAATGAATTTAGCAAAGAAACCAAACCAATGCCTGTGATAAAAAAAAAGATAATAAAACCAAAATAGAAAATCAGGAAGAGGGGTTCTTCTCTAAAAAGATTGGAAATTTCATTTAAAGACTGCTTAATGCCACAGCAGTTTGAGTTTATTAGGACAAGCCTAATATATTTGATTAAAAAATAAGAACAGATTGAAACGCTTATTGCAAGAATCACAAGATACTTCATTTTTTAAGGAATTCTTTTATCTTGTTTTTAAGTTCTGCAAGGTCTGAAGATTTAACGATGTAAGCCTCTGAAGCCCAGACAGCAAAATCCTGTTTATAATCATCATAGGCTGTACACATCAGTACGGGAAGCTCTCTCTTTTTTTCTTTGACTTTTCTTAGGAATTCTATTCCGTTCATGCCCGGAAGGCGTATATCGAGCGTTATTAAATCAGGGTTATATGTTTCCAGAAGTTTCAAAGCCTCCTCTGCGGTTGTTGCTGTCATTACATCATATCCTTCTTCTTTCAATTCAATCTCGTAGAGCAGCCTAATGTTTTCTTCATCATCTACAACTAATATTTTTGGCATAATGCTTCCTCCTTTATTGGGTCATCAGTTTTTATTTTATATATTAAAAAAGTACAACTCAAAACTAAAGACTTTTTTATTCCTTCTGTGCCTGAACATTATCCTCAGACCTAAGAGGCAGATTAAGCTCAAAGGTCGCACCTTTCCCGATGTCATTTCTTATTTCTATGTGACCACCATGTTTTTCAATGATTTTTCTTGTCAAAGCAAGACCGAGTCCTGTTCCTGTATTTTTTGTAGTAAAAAATGGATTAAAAATGTTGCCAAGTACATTTAAAGGTATTCCTCCTCCAGTATCTGTTATTTCAACTGAAATAGAATTATTATCGCTTTTAAGATAGCTTTTAATTTCAAGTGTGCCATTATTACCAATGGCTTCAATGGAATTTGTTATAAGGTTTATCAAAACCTGTTTTATCTGCTGAAAATCAAATAAAAACTGAGGGATATCTTTGCCCAACAAAAAAATTACTTTAATATTTTTCTCCTTAAATTCAACATCAAAGAAAAGGAGTATATCTTCTATTGTGTCATTAATATTATTTTTTGACAGAAGAAGTTGGCTTTCTCGTGAAAAACCAAGAACATCCTGAAGAATCAATTCAAGCCTTTTTACTTCTCTTATAATAATATCCAGATATTTTCCTTCAGGCTGATTACTGTTAAACTTCTGATGAAGCCTTCTTGCAAAACCTCCAATAGATACAAGAGGATTTCTTATTTCATGGGCAACTCCTGCTGCCATTTCTCCTAGCGCAGCAAGTTTTTCAGATTCTACAAGCCTTTCCTGGGTTTTTTTTAGTTCTTCATTTGTTTCTTCCAAATACGAATAAAGTCTTGCGCTTTCAATTGCAAGACCTGCCTGGTTTGCAAACATAACAAGAAAATTCAAATCGCTCTGTGTGATAGGGTTTTTATTGAAAATATTATCAACAAGAAGCACCCCTAAAACCTTATCTCCCGCAAGAAGCGGAACTGAGGCTAAATGGTCTGTGTTAAGTTTTGATAAAAGCTTTTTGTCGACTCTTGTGTCTTCCCACGCATTGGTTATGTTGAATGGTTTTTTTTCAAGAACTGTTTTTGAAAGAATACCTGTTTCAGTAGAGATTGGAACACGCAAAGACTTTCCTATCTCATTTATTTTTGAACGTGCAAGCTCTTCCATTGGCTTTTTTTCAAGCAGGGTTTCAGTTAGGGATTTCTTTTCTTTGCTTATCTCTGACCATATCCTTCCTGCTTCCTCAGCATTTGCAGGACCAACTCCCATCATTCCCTGAAGAAGATTGGTTTTTTCATTTACCATCAGAAGAAAAGCACGGTTAAACCCAAGTCCATCCCCGATTGTTACTGCCGTTAGAATCATGTAGAGACGTCTGTTGAGGTTTTGTGTGGACCTCATTGCATTTGAAATTTCGTGAAGAATCGATAATTCGCGGACTTTAAGCTCATTTTCTTTACCAAATATTTGCATGTTCTCGTAATATGATGCCCTTTCAACTGCTATTGCAGCCTGGCTTGCAAGGGTTGATAAAAGGTTCTGGTCCCTTAATACAAAGACCAAACTTCCCTCAAAACTTTCATCCTTTATTTTATCAAGCAGGCTGATTGTGCCAATTGGATTGCCTTTTGCTATCAACGGAACGCTAAGGATTGAAGAAAAGGGAAGATTGCGGCTTGTTGGCGTAAATCTTGTTTCCGTTTTTATATCATGAACTATTAAAGGAATTCCTTCCTTTGCAACGATTCCTGCTACACTCTGGCCAAGCGTTAGAGCAGGATTGGTTTTTACATAATCATCAAAACCGGAAAAGGCTTTAATTTCCAATTTATTTGTATCTCTGTTATGAAGTCTTAAAAAACATCCGCGGGAAGGAATTAGTTCCAATGAAGTTTTAACAATAAGATTAAGAAGTGTTTCCAGAGAAGAAGCAGAATTCATGGCTTTTCCGATTTCATTAATTTTTTTCAGTTCTGAAAGGCTCTGGTTTGCTTCATAGACGATTTTTGCATTTCTTATAATTCCTGAAACCTGATTTGCTATAGATTCAAGAAATTCAATAAGTCCTGGTTCAAACATAAATTCTTTTTTTAAAAGAAGTTCTATTACTCCGAGACAACTTTCTCCATCAAGAATTGGAATTGAGATTGATGCTATTATGTTTTCAAACAGGTCTTTAAATTTGCTTAAATCTTTTGAAAGCAGTTTCGAGAGGCTTTCAGAGAAAATAGCTGATTTATCGTTTGAAGATTTTGTTTTTTTGTACTTTGCGGCTTCCCCTGTAATTCCCTGTCCTAACTGAAACTGAATTTTGTCAACAAATTCAATTGGCAGGCCGTTAGTTGCCCTGAGGATTAATAAGCTTGCTGATTCATCAAGAAGATAAATTGAGCAGATATCTAGATTGAATTCATCTTTAATAAGGTCAGCAATCCGAAATAACCTTGTTTTGATGTCAGGCTTGGAGTTGGCAATCTTTATTATCTGATGGAGAATTCTTGCCTGTATTTTATCAATCAATTGGATATTCATATCATTCAGGTAGCAATGAGTCGTGGTTCAACTGTTAAATCCTGTTCCCTCAAATACTTGGCAGATTGCTCCGGGGGCATAGGATTAATATAAAACCCTGTTCCCCATTCAAACCCGGCAACTTTGGTAAGCTTTGGCATTATTTCTATATGCGAATGGAATGATTCGCTGTCACTGTCGTGAAATGGAGAACTGTGAACTACAAAATTATATGCAGGAAAATTCAGAACTCTGTCAATCCGTTTTAACACGTTCTGTAATATTATGCTTAAAGAATTAATTTCACTGTCATTAAAATTTTCAAAAGAGGCTTTGTGGATTTTTGGCATTATCCATGTTTCAAAAGGAAAACGTGGAGCAAAAGGACAGATGGCAATGAAGTAGTCTGTTTCTTCAATTATCCTGGCTTCTCTTTCAATTTCCTGCCTTATCATGTCGCAGAATATGCAACGCTCCTTGTATTCAAAATACTTTTGAGAACCATAAAGTTCTTCAAGTACTCTTTTTGGCACAATTGGAAGGGCTATGAGCTGGGAATGGGGGTGTTCTAAAGAAGCGCCTGCATCTTCTCCATTATTTTTGAAAATCATTGCATATCTGAATCTTTTATCTTTTTTAAGGTCAACCAACCTTTCTTTGTAAGCATAGAGGACATTTCTGACTCCTGAAGCAGGCATACTTGCAAGTGTCAGTTCGTGGTTTGGAGTTTCTATGATAACTTCATGAGCTCCAATGCCTCCCATCTTGTCGTATATTCCATCACCTGCCCTGTTAATGGATCCTTCTGCCATAAGTGCAGGAAACTTGTTGGAAACAACTCTTATATTCCATCCAGGTCCGTTTGGCGAAGTTCCGTTGTCACGGTAAGCCAATATTTCAGGTGGTGTTTTGTCTTCATTCCCGGAACAAAAAGGGCAAAACCCTCCTTTTTTGTTTTCAGGCTTTGTAACAAAATCATTAGGTCTTTTAGCTCGTTCTGTAGAGATGATTACCCATCGCCCGACAATAGGGTCTTTTCTTAACTCAGGCATTTAACTCTCCAAACAAGTAACTAATGTTTTTTAATTTTTTAAGTTGAATACTTTTCCATTTAAATGACAGATATCGTTGAAGAGAACAACTCTTGGAGAACAATTGTTAAAAACAACTTCGGTTATTGATGTATTATCAATATGCATTTTCCACATATGATTCAAGTCCAGATTCAAGATATGACAGACAAAAGCATTTATTGTTCCGGCGTGGGATACAACAAGAGTTTTTTTATTATCATCAACCCTCACAGGAAGTTCAAGGTGTTTTGAAATTATACTGGCAGTTTCAAAAGCCCGTTTAAGCGGACTGGAGAAAATCGCATCAAAATTTTCATTTTTATTTTTTACGTGCTTGCTTAAAAGCTCAAACTGGGATATTCCTTTTTGAGTCAGGCTAGAGTCAAGATTCCCCTGAATTTTTTTCTGGGAATCTAAGACAGACTCTCCATGCCTGATTAATGTTAATTTCTGCAAAAGGACACCGGTTAAATAAAACAGAAAATTTGGCGAGCTTTTAAATATTCGCCAGATTTTTTACCTCCAAAACAGTTAAAAATTAGCATAAGCGCGTCATATGTCAAGGAGTATTTTTTGAAACGAAAAAGCGTTAATGGTCAAATTTCAAAAGGCTTTTATACGTTTGAACTTGATTTGAAATTATGGCTTTGATATTTGAGGTTAACAATTTATAGGGTTCTGAGATTCTATAGTATGAGGGGTATAGAGAAACTTAAAGATTACTAATGAACTTCTGGCAGAGGGTAAATTTATGCTACTCAAATTAATTGAAGAAATAAGAAATTTTGAGGGAATTAAAAGGAAAAGCCATATTAAAATTGCAATGGATATTCTAAAGAATGTCCAGGACTTCGGGAAAGTAGTGGTTGGTATTGGTGATGATGCAGCAGTTCTGAAAAGTAATGGCGGCTACCTCCTTTTTTCAGCAGATGGAGTTCTGCCTGCACTTGTCAGAGAAGAACCGTATGCTGCCGGAAAGGCGTCTGTAATGGTTAATGTTAATGATATATATGCAATGGGAGGGAGACCTGTTGCAATGGTCAATGTAGTAGCTTCTAAGAACATTGAAAGAATAAGTGAAATATTAAAAGGAATTGCAAAAGGATGTGAGAAATTCAGAGTGCCTATGGTAGGAGGACATCTCCATCCGGACGCAGAAGAGGACTCCCTTGTTGTTTCGATAGTTGGAACTGCAAAAAGACTTCTTTTAAGCAGTAATGCAAAGCCCGGAGATAAACTGATTTTTGCTGTTGACTTAAAAGGAAGGGTAGGGTGCAAAACGGTAAGGAGCTGGGATTCAACTTCATGCAAATCTTCAGAAGATGTTGTGCAACGGCTTGAAATATTGTGTGATATATCAGAAGAAAAACTGTGTGAAGCAGCTAAGGATGTAAGCATGGGAGGGGTGCTTGGAACAATTGCTATGCTTCTTGAGAGTTCAGGAGTTGGAGGAGATATTTTTCTTGATGATATTCCGAAACCGGCAGAATTAACGATTAATGAATGGCTGAAAGCATTTATGAGTTACGGGTTTATTTTAAGTGTTAATTGCAATAATACTGAGAAGGTTTTGAATAAATTTCAAGAGAAAGAGATAACAGCAAGTATTATAGGTGAAGTAAAAGAGGGTAAGGTTGTAGAAATGGTATGTGGGGAGGAAAGAGAGGTTCTTTTTGATTTCAATAAAGAGGGAATTACAGGCTCTTTTAGAGATGGTCAAAGTTTTAGGATAGGGTAATGAGTTTAGATAATTTATTTTCTTTCATAATTCAGAACGAAAACATCTTAGGTTACAGCATACTTTTTATTAGCTCCGTTATTGAATATGTATTCCCTCCATTTCCAGGAGATACAGTCACACTTTTTGGTGCTTTTCTGGTAGCTGCCCGGGGATGGAATTTTTTCTGGGTATTTTCAGCTGCAACTCTCGGAAGCGTTGCTGGTTCATCAATAGATTATATGCTTGGTTACAGAATAAAGAGATGGAGGGAAGGGAAGATAGACCCTGAAAATCATATTTCCCGGAAAGGAAGCAAGCTTTTAACAAAGGAAAGATTTGATTTCATTAAAGAGAAAATTGACAGCTATGGGCCCGCATACATCATACTCAATCGTTTTATGCCTGGAATAAGGGCATTTTTTTTTCTTGCTGCTGGTCTTGCTGAAATGAATTTTTTAAGCGTAATGTTCTATAATCTAATAAGCGTTATTTTATGGAACCTCGGCATAATTTATATTGGGATTTTAATTGGAGCAAACTGGTCAAGGCTGCTTGTAATCTTTAAGACCTATTCTCAGGTAGTAAGTGCTTTGATTGTTATTGTGGTTATTTTTATTCTTGCGAGATTTTTTATCAAAAAGAAGATGGGAAAAAAATGAAAAGGGCAGACGCAATGCCTGCCCTTCTGTTAACGGAAATGCTTTGTCTCTTATTGCAAGCTGCTTGATATCTGCGTGACATTCCCTGATCTTCTGTCAAGAACGTAGCATCCTCATTAAAAACTTTTATTTTTGCAAATATATAAATACTTTTTCCCTTGCTAAAATACTCTTCATGATGTAAAAAAAATTCTCATTTTGAATTTAACTGGTAATTATGAAAAGAGAAGAATATATAGAGTTTTCTGATAGGTTTTTAATGAACACCTATTCCCGCACTCCTCTGGTTTTTGAAAGAGGGGAGGGTGTCTATCTCTGGGATTTTAATGGCAGGAAATACCTTGATTTTGTAAGCGGCCTTTCGGTTAATAGCTTGGGGTATTGCCATTCTAAGATAGTTAAAGAAATAAAAGAACAGTCTGAGAAACTGCTCCATGTATCAAATCTCTATTATATAGCTTCTCAGTCAGAGCTTGGGAAAAAGATTGTTGAATTATCAATTGATGGAAAGGCATTTTTCTGCAACAGCGGCGCTGAGGCAAACGAGGCTGCAATAAAACTTACAAGAAAATATTCAAAGGAAAAATACAAAAAAGATGACCGGTATGAAATAATCACAATGGAAAAATCTTTTCATGGCAGAACAATAACAACAATTACTGCAACAGGGCAGGAAAAATATCAGAAGGGGTTTGAGCCGCTTTCTCAGGGCTTCAAATATGTTCCTTTTAATAATATAAAGGCTCTTAAAGATGCAATTACAGAAAGGACCTGTGCTGTGATGGTTGAGCCAATTCAGGGTGAAGGAGGAGTAAATATTGCTGATGAACAATACATAAGAAACCTTCGCAAGTTGTGCGATGAAAAAGGACTGTTGCTCGTATTTGATGAAGTTCAGACAGGAGTTGGAAGAACAGGGAAACTATTTGCTTTTCAGCATTATGGAATAGAGCCTGATATATTTACTCTTGCAAAGGGACTTGGAGGAGGAGTTCCAATTGGTGCAATGGTTGCAAAAAAGAACATTGCAGATTTTTTTACACCAGGTTCTCATGCCTCTACTTTTGGAGGGAATCCTTTTGTATGCTCAGTTTCATTGGCAGTACTTGAAACTATTGAAGATGAAAGGGTTTTGGAAAATTGTGAGAAATCCGGAAAATATCTGGTTGAAAAGTTGAATAACTTTGCGGAAGAGTTCAAGTTTATAAAAGAGGTAAGGGGTAAAGGGCTTCTTGTAGGAATGGAGCTTACAGTAGAAGGAAAAGATTTCGTAAGTAGCTGCATCGAAAAGGGGTTGCTGATTAACTGTACAATGAATAATGTTTTACGGTTTTTACCTCCATTGATAGTAAAAGAAAAAGAAGTAGATGAAGCAATGGAGATTTTCGGAAAGGTGCTGAAAGAAATTTCTATTAGGATTTGAATACACAGATGAAAAAAAGAGACTTAATAGGAATCTACTGCTTAACTCCAGATGAAATAAGAATGCTTCTTGACAGAGCCAGGATATTAAAGGATTGGCTCAAGAAGAATAAACACCACAAGCCATTAGAGGATAAGACTCTTGGAATGATATTTCACAAACCTTCTACGAGGACAAGGGTTACCTTTGAAGTTGGCATGTATCAGTTAGGTGGCCAGGCAGTTTTTTTAAGTGGCGGAGAAATCCAGCTTGGAAGAGGGGAAACTGTTTCAGATACAGCAATGGTTCTTTCGAGATATTTAAATGGAGTTGTGATAAGGACATATAAGCAAAACGATATTGAAGAATTTGCTAAAAAGGCAACAATACCTGTAATTAACGGACTGACTGATTCTTCCCATCCGTGCCAAGTGCTTTCAGATATTTTTACACTTGAAGAAAAGCTTGGTAGCGTTAGAGGGATTAAGATTGCCTACGTGGGCGATGGAAACAATGTTGCCAATTCTTGGATATTTGGAGCTTTGAAAACAGGAATTAACCTCACAATTGCAACTCCAGAAAAATACAGCATTGATTTGGATGTTCTTAAAACAGCAGAGGAGATATCAAAGAGTTCAGAAGGAAGTTTTAAAATCCTTACAGATCCAAATGAAGCTGTGAGGAAAGCTGATGTTGTATATACAGACGTGTGGACAAGCATGGGAAAAGAGAATGAAAACAATGAGAGGAAAAAATATTTCACTGCTTATCAGGTAAACCATGAACTTTTAAAACACGCATCAAGGGATGTACTTGTAATGCACTGCCTGCCTGCTCACAGGGATGAAGAGATAAGCTCAGAAGTTATGGATAGCAGGAATTCAATTGTCTTTGACCAGGCAGAAAACAGACTGCACCTGCAAAAGGCAATTCTTGAGTGGCTTATGGGATGATTTAAAATTAGGATTTAATTTTGTTCTTATTTAGTATTTAATTATACTTATAATTCAATAGAAGAAGGGAGATTTTTTGATGAGAAAGGTTAAGAAAGTTGTACTTGCGTACTCAGGGGGGCTTGATACTTCAGTTATTCTCCGCTGGCTGATTGAGACTTATGAATGTGAAGTGATAGCATTCTGCGCCGACCTTGGTCAGGGAGAAGAACTTAAAAAGATAAAAGAAAAGGCAATAAAAACAGGAGCAAGCAAGGTTTATGTAGAGGATTTAAAAGAGGAATTTGCAAGGAATTTTGTCTTTCCGATTTTCAGAGGGAATGCACTTTATGAGGGAAAATATCTTCTTGGAACATCAATAGCCCGTCCGTTGATAGCAAAAAAGCAGATTGAAATTGCAAAAAAAGAGAAAGCCGATTCAGTTTCCCATGGCGCTACTGGAAAAGGAAATGACCAGGTGAGGTTTGAGCTTGCATACCATGCCCTGTATCCCGGAATCAAGGTTGTTGCTCCTTGGAGAGAATGGGAACTTAACTCAAGAAAAGCTCTTGTTGCGTATGCAAAGAGATTTGGAATTCCGGTGCCTGTTAGCGTGGAACGACCATATTCAAGTGACAGGAATATGCTTCATATAAGTTTTGAAGGGGGGATTTTGGAGGATCCATGGCGCGAGCCTCCTGAGGATATGTATCTACTTACAAGGTCGCCGCAAAAAGCCCCTGATAAACCGACTTATATTGAAATAGATTTCGAGAAAGGAAATGCAGTTGCTGTAAATGGAAAAAGATTAAGCTCTGCAAAGCTTTTAGAGAAGCTTAATTCAATAGGCGGGATTAACGGAGTTGGCAGGGTTGACCTGGTAGAAAACAGGTATGTTGGAATGAAATCAAGGGGGGTATATGAAACACCTGGAGGAACAATCCTGCACATTGCCCACAGGGGAATTGAGTCAATTACAATGGACAGAGAAATAATGTATATCAGGGATTCTCTCATTCCAGATTATTCAAGACTGGTATACTTTGGTTATTGGTTTTCTCCTGAAAGAGAGTTACTGCAAAAGATGATTGATGAAACCCAGAAATATGTAACAGGAAGAGTAAGGCTTAAAATCTACAAGGGGAATTGTGATGTGGTTGGAAGAAAATCCCCGCAGACTCTTTACAGACACGACTTTGTGACTTTTGAAGAAGACAGTGTATATAATCAGGCAGATGCAACAGGTTTCATAAATCTTAATGCTTTAAGGCTTAAAATTAATGCAATTTCAAACAGGAAGGGGTTTTTGAAATAAATTGTGATTACTCGGATTAAAGAATGATTACACGGATTATTTTGATTTTTTAATCTGTGTAATGATTCTCAAAATAATATGGCAAACAAAAAAGCAAAATTATGGGGGGGAAGGTTTACTGAATCCACTTCAAAAGCAGTGGAGAAATTTACATGTTCTTTGCATTTTGACAAACGGCTTTACAAATATGATATAGAAGGAAGCATTGCCCACTGCTTGATGCTTGCAAAATGCAAAATCATTAAAAAGAGTGAAGCAGACAGGATAATAAAAGGGTTAGGTGAGATTTTAAAAGAGATTGAGGGAGGTAAATTTCCTTTCAGGGAAAATCTTGAAGATATTCACATGAACATAGAAAAGAGACTGATTGAAAAAACAGGCAGTGTTGGGGGAAAACTCCATACGGCAAGAAGCAGAAATGACCAAATAGCCCTTGATGTAAGGCTGTTTTTAAGGGAGGAGATAAAACGGACAGAAATAGCATTAAAAGAACTCCAGAGAGCAATTGTTGAACTTGCTGAAAAGAATCTTGGCTGCATAATGCCTGGATACACACATCTTCAGCAGGCGCAGCCGGTTCTTCTTTCTCATCATTTAATGGCATATTATGAAATGCTTTCAAGGGATATGGAAAGGTTAACATTCTGTTACAAGCAGACAGATACTCTTCCTTTGGGGGCAGGGGCTTTAGCCGGCACTTCTCTGCCAATAGACAGGAAATATGTTGCGAAGGTTTTAAAATTTTCAAAAGTTACAAAAAACAGTCTTGATACTGTGAGCGACAGGGATTTTATTCTGGATTACCTTTCCTTTTCTTCTATATTAATGATGCATCTGAGCAGACTGTGCGAGGAATTGATTTTATGGTCTTCAGCAGAGTTTTGTTTCATAGAGATATCAGATGCTTTTTGCACAGGAAGCAGTATGATGCCTCAGAAGAAAAATCCTGATATTCCTGAACTTGTCAGGGGGAAAACAGGAAGGGTCTACGGAAATCTTATGGCAATGCTTACGATAATGAAATCTCTTCCGCTTTCTTATAACCGTGACCTTCAGGAAGATAAGGAAGCTCTTTTTGATTCAGTTGACACAGCAGGAAATTCTTTGCTGTTGTTAAAGGAGCTGATGTCAAACTTAAAAGTGAATGAAGAGAAAATTAAAGAATCTTTCTCTGCGGGGTTTCTTACTGCTACTGACTTATCAGATTATCTTGTGAATAAAGGGATTCCTTTCAGGGAATCACACGAGACAATAGGAAGACTTGTAAGATACTGCATCGATAAGGGAAAGACATTCAATGACCTTACTCTTTCAGAGTTTAAAAATTTTCATAAAGGATTTGATGAAGATGTGTCAGAATTTGCAAGGGTTGAGTATTCTGTGAACAGCAAAAAATCTTACGGTGGTACAGCGGGAAAAAATGTTGCCGGAATGATAAAGGAGGCGAAGAAAAAATTAAAAAATATTTTGTAATCTTGCCTGTTCTGGTTCTGATGTTTTGTGTCTTCTCTGGGTGCGGCAAAAAGGGTCTACCTGCTGTTCCCCAAGAAGCAGAGCCGCTTCAGATTAAAGAGATAAATGTTCTGGCTCAGGAGGGAGTGGTAAGTCTTAGCTGGAAGATGCCAAAAAGAAAGGATGAGAACCAGGCAGTGGCTGAGCTAAAGGAGTTTAAAGTCTACAGACTTTCTGGAGATGAAGAGAAGGAAGCTGAAAAAAGAGAAGGTTTTAGCAGAATAGGAACTCTTCAAATCTACAGAAACGAGGACATTTTTCAGGAAATGAGGTTTGATGACAAAAGAAAACTTGAGAGAGATAAATGGTACCATTATATAGTGGCATGTTTTGACAGGGATGACAAGCTTTATGCAATCTCAGATACAGTTGATGTCTTTTTCTCGATTGAACCTGAGCCTCCAAGAAATTTAAAAGCTGAAATCAATGAGAATTACGTAGCGCTTCAATGGGAACCTCCTTCTGTTGATATTCAAGGGAAACCTGTTAAAAACATTGCCGGTTACAATGTTTACAGGAAGTCTCAAAAAAACAAAGTTTTCAGAGCAATTAATAATGGTCTTATTAAAAATGAAAAGTATACAGACATAGACATTGAACGGGATGAGGTCTATTCCTATTTTGTCAGAGTCGTTGACAATTATTATCCTCCCTGGCATGAAAGCGCTGATTCCAGTATTTTAGTTATTCAAAACAAAGATTTGATTCCGCCAGAGCCTCCGGGTAACTTAACTGTAATTGGAGGAATAGAGCGAATAAGCTTAACTTGGGATAAAAATGTCGAACCTGACCTTGCAGGATACAAAGTCTATCGAAGCACAACTCCAGGAGAGGGATATAAGCTTCTTAACCAAGAGATCATAAGGGAAGAGTTCTTTGATGATGTTTCAGTCAAGCGGGGAATTAAATATTTCTATGCTGTAACTGCAGTTGATGATTCAAAAAATTCCAATGAAAGCTCCTTTTCAAAAGAAGAGAGCAGCATAGCAGAGTGAGGTAAAAGATGCATTTATTCCAATACAAGAAAGAACAGCTTCTGTGTGAAGAGGTATCAGTAAAGAAGATTGCAGAGAAGGTTGGAACGCCATTTTATCTTTATAGTTTTAATACACTGGAAAAACATTTCAGAGTGTTTGATAACGCTTTTTCAGAAATCCCGCACATAACCTGTTACTCCCTCAAAGCCAATTCAAACCTTGCTGTGCTTTCACTCTTTTCAAAGCTTGGCGGGGGTGCTGATATAATGTCAGGCGGAGAACTGTACAGAGCATTGAAAGCAGGATTTGACCCTCAGAAAATCACATATGCAGGTCCTGGGAAAACAGAAGCTGAAATTGAGTATGCGCTTAAAAGCAATATTCTTATGTTCAATGTTGAATCTCCTCAGGAGGCAGAAAGCATAAACAGGGTTGCAGGAAGGCTTGGGAAAAAAGCAAGGATTGCTTTCAGGGTAAACCCTGATGTAGACCCAATAACTCATCCTTACATATCAACAGGACTTAAGGAAAACAAATTCGGGATTAACATAAAGAAGGCAATGGAAGAATTTAAAAAAGCAAGTTCTATGAAGAATCTTGATGTCGCTGGTGTACATGAGCACATTGGTTCCCAGATAACAAAGATAACACCATTCCTTGATGCAATTAAGAGAGTTAAAAATTTCATCATAAATTTGAGAAGAGAAGGAATAAATATCAGATATTTTGATATTGGAGGCGGACTCGGGATAACATACAAGGACGAAAAGCCGCCTCATCCGAAGGAACTTGCTAAAGCAATTATTCCGGTTCTTAAAGATCTTGGATGCACTGTTGTTTTTGAGCCCGGAAGGGTAATTGTCGGAAACGCGGGGATTCTTGTTTCAAGAGTATTGTATGTCAAAAAAAACGAGAACAAGACATTTGTGATTGTTGATGCAGGGATGAATGATTTAATCAGGCCAAGCTTGTACGGTTCTTATCAGGAGATTTTACCTGTTTCAAAAAGGAAGAGGGCAAAGAGCATTATTGTTGATATTGTTGGTCCTATCTGCGAATCAGGGGATTTTCTTGCTAAAAAGAGAAAGTTACAGGAACTAAAACAGGGAGACCTTGTTGCTGTTATGAGTGCAGGGGCTTATGGGTTTGCAATGTCATCAAATTATAACTCAAGGCGCAGGGTCGCTGAAGTGATTGTAAGAGGAAAAGAAGTTTATGTAACGAGGAAAAGGGAGAGCTATGAGGATTTAATTAGAGGGGAAAGTATACCAAGAATGTAGATAAATAGGATGGAACAATAATGAGGTCTTTACCGGTGAAAGAGATAAAGTTCACAAAAATGGTTGGAAGCGGGAATGATTTCATAATCATTGACAATAGAAAGAAGCTTTTAAGGATTAAAAACCTGAGACAATTCATTGGTAAAATATGCGCGAGAAGATTTTCAATTGGAGCAGACGGGATAATCTTTATTGAGAATTCATCAAAAGCTGATTTTAAATGGAGGTTTTATAATTCTGACGGTTCTGAAGCTGAAATGTGTGGCAATGGCGGAAGGTGTGCCGCAAGGTTTGCCTTCATTAATAAAATTGCAAGTAAAAACTTAAACTTTGAGACAGGTGCCGGGATTATAAGGGCAGATATCAAGGGAGAGAGAGTGAAAATTAGATTGACTCAGCCAAAGGGACTCAGGAGCGGAATAAAACTGAAAATCTCAGGAAAAGAAAGAGAAGTGAACTTCGTAAACTCAGGTGTTCCCCATGTCGTTCATTTTGTTGACAACCTTGACACTCTTAAGGTTGATGAAATTGGCAGAGAAATAAGGTATCATAAAAAATTCTCTCCTGCAGGCACAAATGTTAATTTCATAAAGATAGGGAAAGGAAGCTGCCTGAGAATAAGAACATATGAAAGAGGAGTAGAGGGAGAAACCCTTGCCTGCGGTACAGGGGCAGTAGCTTCTGCTCTTGTGTCGTCGTATCTCGGAAAAGTCAAATCACCTGTAACTGTCTATCCAAAAAGCGGGGAGAGTTTAAGAATATATTTTGATAAAGATAGAAATGATTTTTCAAATGTCTGTCTTGAAGGAGAAGCAAGGGTAGTTTGTAACGGAGTGATGCAAGAGGAGGCGTGGAAGTATTAATGAATAGGGGTCAAGGGCTAGAGGATTCGAGGGGTCAAGTGTAAGAAATTAAAAACTTAAAGTGCAAAGCGAATACCTAAGTCTTAGTTTTGCATTTTTATTTTTCACTTGAATCCTTGAACCCTCGACCCCTTGAATCCTTACTATTTATCAAAGGAGAAATGAAATGTTTTCCGGTTCAATGGTTGCAATTGTTACACCTTTTAAGAATGATAAGGTTGATGAGAAGAGTTTCAGAAAGCTCATTGATTTTCAGATTGAGAATAAGACCAGTGCAATAGTTCCATGTGGGACAACAGGAGAATCTGCGACCCTGTCATTTGACGAGCACCAGAGGGTTGTGGATGTTGCGATTGAAGCTGCAAGAAAAAAAGTGCCGGTAATTGCAGGCACAGGTTCAAATTCAACAAAAGAGGCAATAAGACTTACAAAGCATGCTCAAAAAGCAGGAGCTGACGGAGCACTTTTGATTTGTCCTTATTATAACAGGCCAACACAGGAAGGCTTGTACCAGCATTTTAAGGCAATTGCAGAGGATGTTGATATCCCGCTGATTCTCTACAACATCCCTTCAAGAACCGGAGTAAATATGCTGCCTGAAACTGTTGCAAGGCTTGCTGAGATAAAAAACATTGTTGGGATAAAAGAGGCTTCTGGTTCACTCACTCAAATGTCCGATGTAATTTCCCTGTGCGGTAAGGAATTTGACTTAATTTCAGGAGATGATAATCTTCTCCTTCCGATTCTTGCGATTGGTGGCAAGGGAGTAATATCTGTTGTTGCAAATGTTGCTCCGCTTGATGTTGCAAACCTGATTGAGGAGTTTGAAAAGGGGAATATGAAAGAGGCAAAGAGGTTTCACTACAGGCTTTCACCCCTTGTTTCTGCAATGTTTTACGAGACAAACCCTGTTCCTGTAAAGGCTGCACTTCATATGATGGGAATGACTACAGATGAAATAAGGCTACCGCTTTGTAAAATGAGCGAGGTGAACAGGAAAAAGCTGCAAAGCGTGATGAAAAAATTTCAGCTAATATAATTTTTGTTTTTATTTGAATATTTACATTGATGTCATTGCGAGGAGCAAAGCTTGCCTACCGCAGGCAGGCGACGAAGCAATCTCATTTGGTAGCTTGTCATCTTATCAGCATTTCGCTTTTGAAGGAGATTGCTTCGCTGACGCTCGCAATGACATGAGAAAGATTGTTGATGGGATAAAAGAATCAAGGAGTAAACTATGGTTAAAACAATCATAACAGGTGCCTGCGGAAGGATGGGGAAGATGATACGGGATGCTATCCTTGAAAGCGACGGGATTAAAGTTGTTGGAGGAACTGAAGTAAAAGGGCACAAGTGCATAGGAAAGGAAATTGAACCGGAAAAAGGTTATAAGATTAAAATATCAGATGATATCAGTGAAATAATAGATTCATGTGATGTGGTCATAGATTTCACTTTTCCCCAAGCAACAATTTCAAATCTTGAAGTTTGCAGAAAAAACAAAAAGGCAATAGTGATTGGAACGACAGGTTTGATAGCAGAACAGAAGAAAAAGATTTCAGAAGCAGCCAAATCAATTCCAATAGTTCTTTCCCCTAATATGAGCGTTGGCGTAAATCTTGTATTTGACCTGGTTAAGAAAATATCAAAAGTTCTTGGAGATGAATATGACATAGAAATTTATGAAGCCCACCACAGATTTAAGAAAGATGCTCCGAGCGGAACTGCTCTGAAAATTGCCGAGATAATCGCAGAAAGCCTTGGAAGAGACCTTGATAGAGATGGTGTTTACGGAAGGAAAGGGATTGTTGGTGAAAGGAAAAAGGAAGAGATAGGGATTCACAGCATCAGGGCTGGAGATATTGTAGGTGACCATACTGTTCTTTTTTCTGCTCATGGAGAAAGAATTGAAATAACCCACAGAGCCCATAGCAGAGAGACATTTGCAAGAGGTGCTGTAAGAGCTGCAAAGTTTGTTGCGAGCAAAAAAAACGGGCTATTTGATATGATAGGTGTGCTGGGGATTAAATAGAAGGGTGCATTCCCCAAATGCACCGAATATTACGGCACGGTTGGGAACCATGCCCTACATCTAACCATATCCTAAAGTAGGGTGCGTTTTCCAAATGTGATAAAAGGGGACAACTTCCATTTTTTCTTAGAGGGGAGAAATCCTTAGTCGCACAGGATTTATTGCAGGAGAAAAGAAGGGTTAAGAGTTTAAAAGAGGAAGCTCTTTCAGGATATTATTTTTCTCATCAATAAACCTTATAACTTTTATCCCCTTTTTTTGAATCTTTGCAATTGCATAAGGGCTGGTTAGGGCTTGGGTGAGAATTGACGAGGGAGAGGGTTCTTTTAATTTTACCTCAATTGAAAGGGCGCCTTCAGGAGAGAGATAGGTCCTTCCAAAATCGATTGAAAAGCCTCCTGTTGGCTTTTGCCCAAAAAGGAGCACAATTACTATCTTTTCTTTAAAATCTACTGGCGGCGGAGGGGGCGAAAGAATTTCAATGGAATGAAGCATTGAGAAAACTTTTAAAAATTCTTGTTTCTCCTTAATGACCATGAATGAAAGCTCTTTTTCTGTAAAGCCTGAATAAGTCCCTTTATCTAAAACCGTTAAAGGAAAATTAAGAGATGTGGCTTTTGGGTTCTGGGTAGGCAGATGGCAGGCAAAAAGAGCAATCAGCAAAAAAAAATTGATTTCCTTTTCATTGCATCGCCTTGGGTTTTTTCTTTAGCTTCATGAAACCCTTTTTTGGCAGATTTTTCCCTGTTATGAAGCTTAATTCACTGACAGGAAAATCAATGCCGCTTGATTCTTTGTCAGCCTCAATCTTAACAAGGTCGGGCTCTGAGAAAAGGGGAAAGATTCCGCAGGCATCCTCATCCTCGCAGATTATATCATTATTGTCCCTGTCTGTGCCTGCAATTATATAATATTCACCCTCAGGGATTGATATTACATTATATGAAAAATTATTAGTCACATTCGTTTCAGCCTGGGCAACGGTTTCAAAAGTATTCTTGTCAACTACCAGCACAAAGACCTCGCCAATATCCCTTTTGCCTGGTGTGGGTTCGTCTTCGCCTTGAACCTGCATAGAGACATTAATTTCTGCGTTTCCTCCGTTTGAAGCTATATCTATTGTTCCTTCATATCCTCCTGGAGAAAGCCCTGTCCTGTCTACTGTGACTGTAAGGATAAGAGGGGCATCCCCTGATTCCGGAGAGGCTGAAAGCCAGGAATCAGAAGAAGTGACTTGAGTCAGGCTAAGCGTCTCTCCGCCGCCATTTTCAACCAGGACAGTCAAACTTGTTTCTTCTGTTCCAAAATTAAGGGATTTTGTTGACACAGCAAGCTTTGGCCCTACTCCGCTTGATGTCTCAATGGCTGAAAGCACTGCATTCTTTGGATTAATCAATCCTGCATTTGGGAATTTTGCTTTTGTTGATGAGGAAACCCCTGATGATGTATTTATGAGTATGTTTTTAATCTCAGAAGGAGAAAGAAGAGGCAATTCCTTTGAAACCCTTGCACCCTGAATCAGGGCAATAATACCGGCAACATGAGGAGATGCCATGGATGTGCCCTGGTAAAAGACATAATTGAACTCGTTGCTTTCCTCACTTTTTAAGGTTGATAGGACTCCGTCCTGATAGCCATCTCCGTTTTTATCAGAAGATGTATCACCCCCTGGTGCCAAGATATCAATCCTTGTGCCATAATTAGAATAAGGGGCTTTTTCTGCATTTAAGTCCACAGCACCCACTGAGATTACTCCATCATAGGATGCAGGATAAAAAGGTTCGCTTTGGGAATCTTTATTTGAGTTTCCGGATGCAGCTACTATTGTGACTCCAGCATTTATGGCTTTGGTTATTGCATCCTGCTGAGACTGGGCAGAGCCTGGGCCGCCAAGGCTCATGTTTATTACATCTGCTTTTTTGCTTGGGAAGTTTTTTGAAGAATTTTCAAGGCGTGCTGCATAGAGGATTGCCTGGGTGATGTCAAAATTTGTTCCGCCCTCTTTTCCCAGGACCCTTATTGGCATTATCTTGCAATTCCAGTCAACTCCGGCAACACCGGTGCTGTTATCCGTGAGTGCTCCGATTGTGCCAGCTACATGGCTTCCGTGAAAGCTTGAGTGGACCTTTGCCGGGTCATCTCCAGGGTCATCAGCATTTGAATCTATTCCGTCTTCATCAAGGGCATTTCCTGCATCGCTTATAAAATCATAGCCATCACTGGTAAGCCGCGTTTTTAAATCAGGATGGTTAAGAAGGACTCCTGTGTCAATGACTGCCACTGTTACACTTGAATTTCCTGTTGTTATGTCCCAGGTCTCAGGCAGGTTTATCAGGGGATAGTGCCACTGATATTTGTAATAGGTATCATTAGGGGTTTTTGCAGGATAATAGATATAATTTGGCTCTGCATAGAGCACATCAGGGTCCTGATTTAGTTTTTCAATTACTCTTAAAGTCTGCGCTTTTAAAGAATCTACTGCTTTCTTTTTCGCGAGGCTTCCTTTTTCAGACAGGGATTTTTTGAATTCCTTTAACTCACTTATCTCAAAAAGCAGGGGGCCGTTATAGCTTTCGCCTTTCTTTTTCAGGTTAAACTGCAAAACCTTCTTTGAGGCAGAAGGGGTTTTCCCATTTTTAAATTTAACAACGACCTCGCCAGGGACAAAGTCAGCAGTCGCCTTTTTTCTTTTTTTGGAAACAGTTTTGGGAATCGTAATGGTTGTGCCTGGGTCTCCGTCTTCTGAGGCGCCAAAGATTTTTACAGGGAAGTAGAGGATATTAAAGGCTCCAGAAAGATTATCTTCATTGTTTTCCTCCTCAGTTAAACTGATATAATCCTCTACAATCAGCTTTCCGGAAATAGAGCCTGTTGCATTCGGGTTAAATTCTTCCAGAGTCAATGTATAGGAGCCGGTTTCCAGAACAAAGCGGCTGTTTGCAATTATGCTATAAGTGCCACTGTAGGGAAGCTCTCCTGAAATCCTTGCATCATTGCCGCCGCCGCTATCATCATCCTCTGCTATTATGGTATCTTCGAAAATACCAGAATAGATTAAATAGAGATAGCTGTCTATTTCTGCTGAACTCATCCGTATATCAACAGACTGGTTAGCTTGCCCGGTAAAAAAGTATTGATCATAGAGGGTAGAATCATCAAAATAGTCATCAGATAAATCCAGAGACCCTGAAACAGGAACTCCAAAATCTATGCTGGAAGAGGTGGCAGATTTACTGGAATTTGAAAGAACCTTCCTGTTTATAAAATTACTGCCTGTAGAAAAAGAATCTATGGTGAGGATATAATTTGATTCTAAATCCTTTGCATCAACACCAATTATATAAGTCCCAAGGTCATTAACAGTTATTGACTTCTCCTGACCAGGAAAGGCTGAATCAGAAACAGCAAGCTTTTCACCAGTTAGCGGGTCAAGGAGATAGAGGTCAAGGTCAGCTGAAGTATTTAAAATCTTTAAGGAAATTTTTGCCGGTTTTTTCAAAGCAACCTTATAGATATCTTCTATAGTTATCTCCTCGCCAGGGGTTGCTTTAAAGTTTGCGGTTTTATTCCTCTTTGCTATGGTTATCTGCTGGCTATTAGGGTCAAAGACATATCCTGGAAAAGAGGGAATTATTGTATATGTCCCGGCTAAGAGTTTTGTGAAACTGTATTTTCCCAATCTGTTAGTCTTTGATGTCCTGGTGACTTCTCCTTGAGAGGTAGTACCTGAAAGCCCTATAGAGACATCTTTTAATCTCTTTCCTGTACCTGTTTTTTTTACAATGCCTGATATCGTAAATCTTGAAATTCTGGAATCTGCTTCATTAGCGGAAAGGGAAAGGAGAAAACAGGCACCAAGGAGAATCAGGAGGAATTTTTTCATGATGGGTTTAAAACTAATCAATCTTAAATTATATGTCAAGGAATTTAAAACAAGAGCCAAATTTCTTGACTCTGAGCATTTTTTCTGATATAAAAATCAAATATTTTTCTTATAGAAATAAGTAAGTTTTTAATTAAAGAGAATTTTATCTCCTATGAAATTACTTTTAATTCAGCCATCTCATCTGGATGAAAAGGGAAAGGTTTATAAGAAGGCGCTAATGCCGACTTTAGCCATGACTTACATTGCAGCTTTGAATCCCATTTGCTCTACTCCCTTTAAGTGTCTTTATCTTCTCGGTTTAATAAATTTTATTATACGAAAAGGAATAAAGAAGAGAATGAGACCTTTATTGATTTAATCCTTAGTTGCTGCAAGAAGTATGTTTTTCAAAATATTTTTTTTAATATTTATGATTTTTATGTGCATTGAGCGTCTCTTTGAGCTCTATTGCTGGCGAGAGAAGGAGGATGGAATAATTGAAGCTCGATGGACATTTAGAACACTCCTGATTGTTCATATATTAATATTTATAAGCGTGTTCGTGGAATATTTCACAAAGAAACCAGAAATAATTTTTTTTATAACAATAATTGGTCTTTTTATGTTTTCTTTGGGACTAATTGGAAGAAATTGGACTATCAGGACTCTTGGGAAGCTCCATAGTGTTCATATAGAGATTAGAGAAAATCATAAACTGATAATAGAGGGTCCCTATAAATATGTGAGGAACCCGTATTATCTTAGTGTGCTGTTGGAGGTATTAGGATTCCCATTAGTAGCTAATGCTTACTATTCATTTTTAGTATCAGTATTTATCTATTCTCCTTTGATATTCTTAAGAACTTATTATGAAGAAAAAACTTTTGAGAAAAAGTTTGGAGAGGAATATGTAAGATATAAGAATGAGATTAATGCATTTATCCCATTCAAAAAAAGGCGCAGTTTGGTATGCAATTGAATGTGAAGAATTATAAATTGAAATTAATTCAACCATCTCAATTAGTGAATGGTAAAATAAGGAAATTTGAAAAATCCTTTGTTCCCAGTCGTACTCTACCTTATATAGCAGCTTTAACTCCTTCTGATTTTAGTGTTTCCATTATTGATGAAACCCTTGAGGATATAAATTTTGATGAACCAGTAGATTTGGTTGGGATTACAAGTTTAATAACACAACTACCAAGAGCATTACAGATAGCTGAGGAATATAAGAAGAGAGGTACTAAGGTTATCCTTGGGGGACCAGCTCCAAGCTATTTAATTGAAGAGGTTCTACCTCATGTAGATAGTGTTGTTGTCGGAGAAAGCGAGAATATATGGTGGAAGGTTTTAGATGATTTTAAAAAAGGAGAGCTTGAAAAGATATATTTTCCTAATGGTACACCATCTTTAGAAAAGCTTCCCACTCCTTGTTTTAATTTATTGCCATTGGATAAATATCTTAAACCAGGATTTTTATTTAAAACGAGTAAATGGCCCAGAATTCCCATAGAAACGGCAAGAGGTTGCTTCCATGATTGCGATTTTTGTTGTGTTAGTAATTACTTTGGCAAAAAAATGAGATTCCGCCCTATTGCTGAAGTAGTAGAAGAGATACAAAAATTTAAAGGGGCTTTTATTGTTTTCACTGATGACAATATAGCTGCTCAGCCAGAAAGAGCAAAGGAGCTTTTCAAGGCTTTGATTTCTTTAAAGATACATTGGTTTGGGCAATTCAGTTCTTTGGCTGCAATGGATGAGGAATTAGTGACTCTGGCAGGGAAATCTGGTTGTATCTTTGCATTTTTGGGAATAGAGAGTATTTCAAAAGAATCCCTTCTCTCAGTGAGGAAAAATTTCAATAGAATAGAAAATTATTCTAAAATTTTTAAAATATACTCTGATGCCGGGATTCAACCAAACCCGAGTATGATTTTTGGCTTTGATGGAGATACAAAGGAATTAATGGATGAGACAATAGATTTTTTAACAAAGGAAAAAATCCCATTAATGGTTCAATGGATATTAACTCCTGTGCCAGGAACAAAATTATTTGAAAGATTTTTGGAAGAGGGGAGGATATTACACAAGGATTATTCAAAATACGATGGCACGAATGTTGTTTTCAAGCCGAAGAACATGGAACCAAATGAATTAGAGGAAAAATTTTGGGAAGTTTTTCAAAAATTTTATCGGATTTCTAATATAGCCTATAGGCTTTTCTATAGATTAAATAAACTTACCATCTTCCTACTGAAGAGAAACTTATTTTTTCAAAATATGGTCAACAGAAGAATTCACCCTTATTCAGGAGGTTTAGAATAACCTAAAAGGATACAGCAAAGATATGAAAAAGAAAAGAGTTGTCGTAACAGGAATTGGTGTTGTTGCTTCAAATGGTATAGGAAAAAAAAATTTCTGGGATTCTTTAAAAGAGGGGAGATCAGGGATTAAAGAAATAACCAGCTTTGATGCATCCAGTTATCCCTGCCATGTAGCCGGAGAAGTTACAGATTTTGACCCCATTGATTATATTCCCCCTCAACTTTCAAAAAGGATTGACCGTTTTGCTCAATTTGGTCTTGTTTCAACAAAGATGGCGCTTGAAGACTCAAAAATTGACATAGAGAATGAAAGAAAAGAAAGAATAGCTGTTTTAATAGGAACATCCGTTGGAGCGCTGGCAATAGGAGAGAGGCAACATGCAATATTCCTTGAAAAAGGGTATAAAAGAATAAACCCATTTTTTGCCACATCAATAATACCAAGTTCCTGTGCAAGCCAGATAATGATAAGTTATGGAATAACAGGGCCAACCCAGACAATCACAACTGCGTGCGCTTCATCAACTTCAGCAGTAGGGGAGGCTTTCGAGTATATAAGAAACGGAAGGGTAGATGTTGCAATTGCAGGAGGCTCAGAAACACCTGTTACCCCTTTTGCCATTGCTACTTTTGCCAATGTTAATCTTCTCTCTAAGCATAGTGGAGACCCCTCAACTGTCTATAGACCGTTCAGCAGGGACAGAGATGGATTGGTTTTTGGAGAAGGAGCAGGAATTATTATTCTTGAAGAGTATGAGCATGCAAAAAAGAGAAAAGCAAAAATCTACGGTGAGATTACAGGTTATGGAGCAACTTGCGATGCATATCATGTTATGACCCCTTTGCCGGATTCTCTTCAGGGTTCAAGGGCGATCCAGATTGCTTTGAAAGATTCCGGTATATCTCCAAGGGAGGTTGACCATATCAATGCTCATGGGAGCGGAACAATCGTAAATGACAGGGCAGAGACTCTGATGATAAAAAACGTATTTGGAAAACATGCCTACAGATTGTCAGTTACAGCAACAAAATCCATGACAGGTCATGCAATGGGCGGATGTGGTGCTATGGAAATTGTTGCGTGTTTTCTAATGCTTGAGAATCAATTCCTTCATCCTACCATAAATCTTCATATCCCAGACCCGGAGTGCGATTTGGACTATGTCCCCAACAAGGGTTGTAAAAAGGAGATAAAAACTATTGTTAAAACCTCTTTTGGTTTTGGGGGTTATAATTCTGTGGTTGTTCTCAGGAGATTTGAAGGATAAAAAATGAACTGGTATGCCATAGGTTTTTTTACTGGAAGCATTTTTGCTTTTATACTTGGAATCTTTGTCTATCTGAGAAACAGGAAACTATTTCTTAATAAGATATGGTGCTTACAATGCTTTAGTGTTTCTCTCTGGTATTTTGGCCGTTGTATGGTTGGTGTTTCAATAGGTAGGGATGAAGCTCTTTTTTGGAATAGAGTTTTATATTTAGGGGCTATTTTCATTCCTTTTTTAACGCTTCATTTTTTTCTTGTTTTGGTTGAACAAGCCAGAGAAAAGAGAGCCCTACTTTTTGTTGGATATGGATTTGCACTGGTTGAACTGGTAGGCTTTAATTTTAGCAAGTTGTTTGTTAAGGATGTTATTTCCCACTTTGCATTTGGTTTCTATGAAGTTCCTGGAAAGATTTATTTTATCCATTTCCTTGTATACTGGGTTCCAATCTATGGTGTATGGCTTTTAATCAAAGAGCACCAAAGAACAACTCTTCTTTTAAAAAAAAATCAGTTAAGATATGTTATTTTTGCATCCGTAATTGGATTTGTAAGTGCTTCAACATCCTTTTTCCCGCTTATTGATTTAAAAACACCACCAATTGCAGCCCATTTATCTACAATTTATGTTTTTATCATTAGCTATGCCATAGTTAAATATCGCTTGATGGCAATTACTGTTGTCATAAAAAAGAGTGTAACATACTTTTTTTTAATTATACTTTTTTTCGTCCCCTGTTTCCTGATAGTTCTGCTAAGCGAAAAAGTATCATTTGATGTATTTAGTTACAGTTTTTCATTAATTCTTTTCCTGCTTTTTGTCTTTGCAGCATTTGTTTTCCCAAGGGTAAAAGTTCTTCTTGATAGAAAAGGAAGAGAGATATTTTTCAAGGATGAGGTGACAAACGAGAATGTTTTTTATAACCTGAGCAAAACAGTTACACAGGTTCTGGAGATAGATGACTTACTGGAATATATAGTTGATATAATAATAAAAACAATTGCTGTTAAAAAAGTGTCAATTCTTGTGCTTGACAGTGATGAGAGTAAATATGAAATAAGAGCCTCACACGGATTTAACGGGGAAATTAAGAATCTTTTGTTACGGAAAGATGATTTTCTGTCCAGATGGATGGAAGAGAAAAATGAAGTAGTTATAAGGGAAGAGGTTGAAGAAGAGATTTCATACGACTCAAGGATGAATTTAATAAATACAAAAATGATGGAGTTGGATTCAGAAGTTTCTCTGCCGCTTATTCATGATAATCGTTTGGTGGGTGTTATAAATCTGGATAAAAAAGAAAACGGCGGAGTATACTCTTACAGAGAGTTTGAGATGCTTAAGGCTTTGGCAAATCAAGCTTCTGTAGCAATAGAGAATGCAAGATTATATGATATGTTGAGAAAATCCAAAATTCATATGAGAAGGGCTGACAAACTCGCTTCTCTCGGAACCCTGACTGCAGGACTTGCTCATGAAATACGGAACCCGCTTGTTTCAATAAAAACCTTTTTACAACTCCTGCCTGAAAGGTTTGATGACAACGAGTTCAGAAATAATTTTTTGAATCTTACTATCGAAGAGGTTGAAAGGATATGCCGCTTACTGACTGAGCTTTTAGAGTTTGCAAGGCCTTCAGAACCAATACTGAAGGAAATTGACATAAATGATGTGCTTGAAAAGGTTATAATGCTTGCAGAGAATGAGGGTCTGAAGAAGAATCTGGTAATTCACAAGCAGTATGTCAGTGGACTTCCAAAGGTTATGGCTGATAAAGAGCAGATGAAACAGGTTTTTTTGAATGTAATCTTGAACGCAGTTCAGGCTTCATATGAAAATGGTGAAATTTTTATTGAAACGAGATTTCTTGAAGGAGAAAAGAAATTTGTTCAGATTGAGATAAAAGATACAGGGAAAGGGATTTCAGAGAAAAATATTGAAAATATTTTTACACCGTTTTTTACAACCAAAGACGGCGGAACAGGGCTTGGACTTTCCATATGTCATCAAATTATTCAGGAGCATAAAGGAACAATAGATGTGCAAAGCAAAGAAGGAAATGGGAGTTCTTTTATTATCAGCCTCCCTCTTAATCCTGAGGAATCAGATAATGGGCAGGATTGCCAATTATCTGAAAAAGAATTTATTGAGAGGACAGTAAGATGAACTGGTATGTTTTCGGTTTCTTTTTTGGGATTTTCCTGACATTAACTTCAGCAGTGTTTGTTTACCTCAAAGGAAGAAAAAATCTTCAAAACAGATTATGGTGCATTATCTGTTTAATACTTACTGTATGGCAGGCTGGAAGATATATGACTGCTGTTTCCATTGATGAGAAACAGGCTCTTCTCTGGTGCAAGGTTGTATATGTTGGAGCCATATTTATTCTTCCCATTAGCTTCCATTTCATATCTGTGCTTTTAAATAAGACAAGAGAACAGAAAAAACTGATTGTTTTTGCCTATTTCCTTGGAGGAACAGAGCTGATTCTCAGCTTTACCAATATCCTTGTTGAAAAAATGGAGTTAAGACAGGGAATCGGATTCTATGAAAATCCTGGAAAATTGTATACGGTCTATTTCCTCACATATGTTTTTTTTGCATCCTACATAATTTATGAATTGGCAAGGTCATGCTATTCAATCACATCAAGCTTCAAACGGATAAGGATAAAATACATAACAATTGCATCAGTTCTTGGTTTTGCAGGAGGGTTTACTGCCTTTTTTCCTGTTTTTGACTTGAAAATCCTGCCATTTGCAGCGCCTTTTGCTTCTTTCTATCTTTCGTTGATAAGCTATGCGCTGATTTATTTCAAAATAATGGATATCACTTATCTGATAAAAAAAGGATTTATTGATTTCATGATATTTTCTTTGTTACTGATTCCAACATACTTTTTGATACTGTTTGGAGAAAAACATTTTCTTGGAGAGACTGATTATTTTTTTACTACATTAACAACATTTATGACTTTTTTAATCGGAGGGGTGTTGCCGCGATACAGAGGAGTTACTCAGAGGAGTATCGAAGAAGTTCTCTTTAAAGGGGATTTTAATTATGAAGATACTGTTTATAAGCTGACAAAGATGATAGCCGGGATACTCGATTTAAAAACTCTTCTCAAAATGATACTGGAAAGTCTCGTGAAAACTATGAATATTACAAAAGCAGCGATAATATTGCTTGATGATGAGAAAGGAGTCTTTAAAATTGAAGAATCCTGTGGTTATGACAACGAGCTAATTTCCCCTTATTTCTCAAGGGACAACTTTTTCGCAAATTGGATTAAGGAAAGGAATGACATTATAATAAAGGAGGAAATTGAGAAATACTACTCTGACAGCAAGATTGTTGCTGTGGCGAATACAATGAAAAACATGGAGGCGGAAGTGTTTTTGCCTCTTATAATCAGGGAGCGATTAATCGGTATTGTTTCTCTTGGAAGGAAAGAGTCCGGGGAAATGTATTCAGGAAAAGATATAGAGCTTTTAATGATTTTGGCTCACCAGAGCGCTGTTGCTATTGAAAACGCAAAATTGTACGACAATTTAAAGAAGTCAAAAACAAATATGCAAAGAGCCGACAGGCTTGCCTCTCTTGGAACTTTGACTGCAGGACTTGCCCATGAAATACGCAACCCTCTTGTTTCAATAAAAACATTTTTGCAGCTTCTTCCTGAAAGATTCGATGACAAGGAATTCAGGACTAATTTTCTGAACCTTACTGTTGAGGAAGTGGAGAGGATATCCCGCCTGCTCAGTGAACTTCTTGATTTTGCAAAACCTTCCAAGCCAAATCTTAATGAAGAGGATATCAATGAAGTTATTGAAAAAATAGCTCTTCTAGTTAATAATCAGGCAAAAAAGAAAAACATATCAATTAATAAAAACTATAATACAGATCTTCCAAAAATATTGATGGACAGAGAGCAGATGAAGCAGGTATTCTTAAATACCATTATGAATGCAATACATGCAACATCTGAAGGTGGAGAAATATTTATTACTACAAGATATTATGAGGATAGGGTTGATATAATTCAGGTGGAAATCAGTGATACTGGGGAGGGAATTCCTGAAAAAGATATAGAAAACATATTTACACCGTTTTTCACCACCAAACATACTGGGACAGGATTGGGCCTTTCAATAAGTCATCAGATTGTTCAGGAACATCGTGGTACAATTAATGTTAAAAGCCAGACAGGGAAAGGAAGTTCATTTTTCATAAATTTACCAGTTAATCCGAGACGTTATGAACGAAGAAGGGCAATTGAACGACATGAAAAACAAAATATTAGTTTGCAGTGATTCCAAAAGCCTGAAAGAATCAATAAGAATAATTCTTGGAAACGAATACCAATTAATTTCAGGAAGTTTTCTGAAAGACTTTAAAGAAGTTGCCAAAAAAGAAGAAGCAGACGTAGCTATTCTTGAAATCGGGTCTCTCACAGATACAAAAATTAATTCCATGTATGAAATAAATTCCTTATTCAACGACCTGCCATTCATTATTTTATTTGCTGATTACAATGAAGATAACTTAGTGAGTATTTTTGGAAGGAAAAACAGAATATTCTTAAAAATTCCATCTGAAATATTTGATTTGAAAGATAAAATTGAAATTCTTATGAATAAAAGATGGCTGGAAAATTCCATGGAGAAAGTGATAGAAGAGAATATAACCGATGATAAATATCTTATTTCTTCAAACTTATTAAAATTTGGGAATGAAGTAATCCGGTTGCTTAAAAAAGCAACTCCAATTAAGGCGTCAGTCCTGATAAGCGGTGAAGGAGGAACAGGGCGTGAACTGGCAGCACGAATAATTCACTACAGCAGTTCAAGAAAAGGAAAATTTGTTAATATAAACTGCAGCAGTTTAAATCTGAAGGAATTAACAAGCATTTTTAAAGATGAAGCAGAATCTGGATTTCAGAAAGAAGAATCTTTATACAGGACAATATATTTTAACAAAATAGAAGATCTTTCTTGCGAACTACAGATGGCACTGTCGGAGTTTCTTGATCTCGGAGGAATTATAACAGAAAATGGCAAGTTTAAAAAATTTAATGGAAGGATAGTTGCATCTACATCAAAAAATCTTTTTTATGAAATGAGACAAAACAGGTTTGACCCAAAGCTGTTTTATAAGATTAGCCTTTTTCCAATCAACATTGCTCCATTGAGAGATAGAAAAGATGAAATTCCATTGATTGTCAATATGATACTCAGCGAAGGGATGAAAAATCTTAATATTATAAAGAAATCTTTTACACAGGATGCAATGGAATTATTCCAGAATTACCTATGGCCACTGAACTTAATGGAACTTGAAAATATAGTGCTGAGGGCAGCAGTGCTGTCTGAGAATGAAGTAATCTCTGCTGATGAAATCTCCCCTTTGTTTGGAGATATTCAGAAAAAGTCAATGATAGAGAAAAGTTCATTATCAGATAGTATAAAAACAGATTCAGTAAATTTCAAAATTGCAAAATCGCACGGTATAACTAATTATAATGACAATCTGATTCTTGAATTAGCACACGAAATTAAAAACCCTCTGGTTGCAATTAAAACCTTTGCTAATTTATTTCCTGAGAATTTTAATGATCCAGACTTCAGAGAGAATTTTTATAAAATAGTAAGCCGGGATGTAGAGAGAATTGATTCGTTGGTTGAGAGAATACTGGAATATCAAAATGTGTTGTCAGTAAAAGGAAAAAGAGAGCCATTATCATCAATTTTAAACAAGACAATCAAGTCATTCAGTAAAGAATTTGAAAAAAGAAAAATATTTATTTATAAAGATATTAGTAATGATTTGTCTAAAATATGTGTGGAAAACAATAAATTTGAGTGTGTTTTCAAAAACATAATTTCAAAGTTAATTAAAGAAGCAGGAGAGGGAGGAGGAGAAATAAAATTTTCTGCAAAGGCAGAGCATAATAATGATATAGATGCTGAAAATATTTTCAAAGACGCAGTTGATCTCCATATAAAAGCAAAATCCAAAAAGAGAGAAGATGATGAGATCTCTCAGGAAATAAAAGATAACTATTCAGAAATGAAGGGAATTGAAATATTCTTAGCAGAACAATTAATAAAATATAGCTGCGGGAGAATGACAATAAATACTTTTAATAATAACGGAATTGATGTTAGTATACTACTGCCTATAATAAGCGGCCCATACAAGGAGATATGATGAAGGGAAAAATAATTCTCATTGTTGATGATGAATTAAGCATCAGGGAATCAATACGCATGATTCTGAAAAATGAGTACGAGGTGTTAATGGCAGGAAACGGAAGCACCGCTTTAAAGACCATTAAAGAGCAAAAACCTGACCTGGTTTTTCTTGATATCATTATGCCAGGAGAGGATGGTATAGAGATTTTAAAGAAGATTAAGGAAAGAGGAGATAATGTTAGAGTTATAATGCTCACTGCAACTAAGACAATTAAAACAGCAGTATCAGCGATGAAATTAGGAGCTTATGATTACATTACTAAACCCTTTGATATTGATGAAATAAAGCTCTTAATCAGCAAGGCTCTGAGCGAAAATGGTTCAACGAAAAAAAAAGAAGTAAGACAAGGCGACTACAGTTTCAGCAGTATCATTGGAAATACTGGGGTTATCAGAGAGATTTTCCATACGATTGAGCAAATCGCTGACACAAAATCAACAGTCTTAATATTGGGTGAGAGCGGTACAGGAAAGGAATTAGTTGCAAAAGCAATTCATTATAACAGTAACAGAAAGGAATTCCCTTTTGTAGCGATTAATTGTGCTGCAATTCCTGAAACTCTTATAGAGAGTGAACTTTTTGGGTCTGAAAAGGGAGCTTTCACTGATGCTTATGCGAAAAGGATAGGGAAATTTGAAATGGCTGATAAGGGAACTCTTTTTCTTGATGAAATTGGAGAACTTTCAACAGCTACTCAATCAAAGCTTTTAAGGGTGTTGCAGGAGAGAGAATTTGTAAGGATTGGAGGAACAAAACCTGTTAAAGTTGATGTCAGATTGCTTACTGCTACTAACAAGGATCTGGAGAAGGCTGTTGAAAAAGGAATGTTTCGCTCAGACCTATATTACAGGATAAATGTAGTTCCTATAGTTATTCCGCCTTTAAGAGAAAGAAAAGCAGATATTCCTCTTCTTGCAGATTACTTTTTATCGCGTGTTTCTGCGGATGGAAAAAAAGAAAAAAAGAAAATTTCTGAGGAAGCGATTGAGGTTTTGATTTCATACAACTGGCCCGGAAATGTCAGAGAGCTTGAGAATGTTATAGAGAGAATGGTTGCCCTTACACATAATAATACAATAGAAAAAGATGATTTACCGCCTAATATTTTAATAATTCAAAAAGCCAACACACTTAAAGAAGAAGTCCTTGATGGTAATATTCTTTTTGACGAGGCAGGGCAGGAATTTGAACAAGAAATAATTCTTAATGCTCTTAAAAAGGCTAATTTTGTTCAAACAAAAGCTGCCAACATTTTAGGAATAAGCAGAAGAATTTTAAAGTATAAAATGGATAAATATGGGATTGAAGTAGAAAATTAAAATTTAACAATTTCGCAAAACAGAAAACTATAAAATATTTTGTTTCTGTCCACGATTCATTTACCCGACTTCCTGCATTTTAACCTCAAATCATTTTTATAAAATCTTCCTTTAATCTGACGTTTAAAAGTAGCTGTGTTTTTTAAATATGCTGCCATTAGCTAACACCATTGTACAAATATGTACATTTTTTTGTGAAATGGTTAGCACTAATCCATCTGATTAATATTTATTAAAAAAACAGATAGACTGATAAATCAACAGATTATCTTAATATCCAATAGATTAAAATAGTTTAAATGAAGTTGGCATAAGATTTGCTATAAAAGTGTAGTCTAAATATTTTTTTACTTAAATTAAATAAGGAGCCTATTATATGAACCAACCTTCTATCCTTATTGTTGATGATGAAATCGGACCTAGAGAATCCCTGAGAATGATACTTAAACCTACTTACCAGGTGTATACTGCTGAAGATGGCAAAAAGGCTATTGAGATTATACACCAGCAAGCAATAGATTTGGTTACATTAGACCTTAGAATGCCAGGAATTTCAGGAATTGAGGTATTAAAAGCAATTAAGAAACATAATTCAGATATAGAGGTTGTAATAATTACTGGATATGGGACGCTTAAAACAGCTATAGACGGAATAAGATGGGAGGCTTTTGATTACATTACAAAACCATTTAATGTTGCTGAAATAATTTCAGTAATTAAAAAGGCAGTTGAGAGAAGAAAATTAAATGTTCACTTGAGTAATCTTTTAAATAATGTTCAGGAACTAGGCATTAAAAGAGATTTTGATGTTGTCAAGAGTACCCTTCAGGAGAACCAGCCGTTAATTGAAAAAATCAGAAAGATATTCAATGAAAACGCTAAAGAAAACAGAAGCGGAAATCCTATTGATTTTCTGGAATTTATAAAAGTCCTTTCCTGCACTCTTGAAAGCAAGGACCCCTATACTCATGGCCATTCAGGAAGAGTTTCCTATTATTCAAATCTGATTACGGAAAAGCTTCCTTTTACAAAAGAGGAAAAAAACGAACTACAGATAGCAACATTTCTTCATGACATAGGAAAGGTAGGGGTAAGCAATGAATACATATTCAAGGAAACTGCATTAACAGACAAGGAGTGGGAAATAGTGAAGCTGCATCCAATAAAAGGAGTTGATTTAATAAAGCCTTTAAACGTTTCTTCCTTTATTATTTCTGTGATAAGACACCACCATGAAAGAATGGATGGGAAAGGCTATCCGGATGGTTTAAAAAGAGATGAAATTCCACTTGCTGCAAGAGTAGTTGGTTTAGCTGATGCTTATGATGCAATGACAACTGACAGGCCATACAGGATTGCCCTTTCTAAAGATGCAGTCATCAGGGAATTGAGAATAAACGCAGGAACACAGTTTGACCCAAAACTTGTAGAAATATTTTTAGGGTTTTTAGAAAACGGTGAGTTGATTGCTTTAAGTTAAAAAAATAAAGGAGCAGGAAAGTGACTGGAAAATTAATAAGGTGCATTGAATGTGATGAGATAGTAAATATTATTGAAGGGGTAGATGATAAGGATGTTTTTGAAAAAAGACATAAGGGGCACAGCCTGGAAAAACTGCTTTCAAAAGAAGGTTCTTATGTCAGTGATGAACCTTTTGGCAGACCAGCAAAAGAATCCTATTTTGAAGTCACAAACGGCAAGAAGACATTTGTTATAAAAAGAACAATGAAAAATGCTGAGAACGAGGCAGAGTACTCAATAGTGCCTGGGAAATTGCGAATAAAGAAAATAGGGATTGAACTCAGAGTAAAGGAGATAAGACAACAGATAAGGATGGACAGAAACCTTAAAAAAATCAGCGAAATTAAAATAGATAAGTTTATAAAAGAGATTCAGAAACTCATATCACGTTTGAGTCCATCAGAGGTCGAAGAAATGCCATGGGCAAGTAATTATCCTATGCTTGGAATTGGAAAATTAAAAGATGATAAAATAGAAGAAATTATACGAATGGCAAATAAAGAGTTTTATGGAAACGAAAGAGAGAAAATAAAAAATTTTATTATGAATCAAACTGATGGAGATGGTGTTATGACGCTGAATATAATAAAATGTTTTCAGATTAACAATGAACAATAGGTCATGATTATTTTAATACTTTTATTGCCTTTTCAAACGAATCTTCATCTTCAATACAATGGACTCTGACTTTGCGGTCAATCCATCTTATTTGCTTTGACAAAACTCCTCCACCGCCAACTTCCAGAAAACAATTAATTCCTTCAGCAATCAATGCTTTTATTGAGCTTTCGAAAAAAACAGGTTTTGTAATATGCTCAGAAAGAAGCATTTTTATTTCCTGCCCGGAATTAAACAGTTTTACCTCTGTATCACAAAAAACAGGAATATCCGGGTCATCAAAGTTTATGTTATTAAGTGTTTCATGCCATAAGGGTGATAATTTTAAAAAATTAGTATGTATCAAATAATCAGCTTTTAAAAATAATTGGCAGAAAGCATCCATCTTTTTAGATAACTCTATTAATTTTAAAATTTCTTGTTCATTTCCGGAAACAATGAAATGGTTTTGAGCATTGAAATGACTTATTGAAAGAGAGCTTTCTGACAGGGAATTTTTAATTAATGAAATAAGTGTTTTTTCATTTAGTCCTGAGATTTCAGCATATGCAGGGCTGATATTATCTGAGTTTTGAGAAATGCTGTCTATTAACGATTTTATAAGATAGTTGCTTTCATCGAAGCTTATGCTTTTAGCCGCAAAAAGAGCTGCATATATTCCAAGGCTTGAACCAAGAAACGCTTTAGAAGTGATATTATAGTATCTCAAAATGTTGGCAAAAAGACAGCTTAATATGTGCGATGAAAGTAGTTTTTTTATCTCAGAGTCATATGTGTAGTCAAATCCGTTAATGCACGAAGAAGCTAATTCGCTTCCAAAAGAGATATTCGCATTTGTAAAAATTCTTTCAGCCGCAGGATAGGATTTGAAGAAAATCTTTCCTATCCCATTAAATTTTGTAATTTTTCCGGGGAATACAATAGCTAATCTTATATTTTCCATTACTGTTAAATTATTTTCAGAATTCTTGTTTGTCAATACCTTTTTAGAACTTTCTTGAGTATATTTCAGGTAGAGACATTAATGAAAATGTATGGCGAACGAATATATAAAAACTTATTCATTACAATCTGAGATTTCATGCAGTTTGTTGCATGGAACTTCAATTGCCAAGAATTGTTTATTATTGACATTTTACTTATATCTATTTAAAAAACTAAAATCTGTTTCATTTTACTTAATCCTTTATCTGGAGGACAATATGCGCACAGATGATGATGTAAGGATGGATTTGAAACAATTCCAAAAACTTTTTCAGAGACTTCTAGTGGAGAAAGAAAGAGAAGTAGCTCTTGCAAGGTCAGATAAAATGCTTTCTGCTGCTGAGATAAGGGAGATGCGGGAGATTGAAGCTAACATTGAAGCAATCTTTGAGAGAAATTCAATTATAACAAATTTAAGAGTGAAAAAACTTATTGAAGCAGAAAAAAGCAAGTATGAACTGAGCATGAAGGGCTGGAAAAACAGAAAAGATTATGCACTGCAGGTATTTGAAAAATTATTAAAAAAGAAGGATACACCAGGAGAATAGATGGTTTTATCAAAAATGAAAAAAATCTCAGGAGGAATAAATGCAGTCAGGGGGTTTAAGTCCGCAGGAATAAATTGCGGGATTAAAGGGAATGGCAAAAAAGATCTACTGCTTGTTTTATCAGAGAAATTAGCTTCTGCTGCAGGAGTATTTACAACAAACAGGGTAAGGGCATCATCCGTTATCGAGACTATCAAGAGAGTAAAAAATGGAATAGCAAAAGCCATTATTGCTAACAGCGGTAATGCAAATGCATGTACAGGGAAGAAGGGCGAAGAAACCACATTAGAGATTATAGAATTTACAGGAAAAAATCTGAAGATTTCAGGTGAGAATATTCTGGTTGCTTCAACAGGAATAATAGGAAGGTTGCCTGAGGTTGATAAAATCAGAAAAGGGGTCATGAGGCTTATGAAAAAGATTGATTCTGGAGATCTCTCAGGTGCTGCAGATGCAATTATGACAACAGATACTTTTTCAAAAGAAATCGCAATAGAGATTGAATTGAAAAATAGCAATATACGGATTGCTGGTATTGCAAAAGGAGCAGGAATGGTTTGCCCTAATATGGCAACAATGCTTGCTTTTATAGTGACAGATGCAACAATAAAAAAGAATATTTTACAAAAGGCTTTAAAAGAGGCTGTAGATAAGTCTTTTAATATGATTACGATAGATGGTTGTATGAGTACAAACGATATGGTCCTATTGCTTGCAAATGGCATGTCAGATTCTCAGGAAATAAAAAAAGGTTCAAATGAACTAAGACTCTTCAAGGCAGGGCTAGATTTTGTTGCAGGAAAGCTTGCAAAAATGATAGTTTTAGATGGAGAAGGGGCAACAAAACTGATTAAAATATCTGTCTTAGGAGCAAAGACAAAAAAATCAGCAAAGAATGCAGCAATGGCAATTGCCAATTCAAACCTTGTTAAGACTGCCTTTTTTGGTGAGATATTAAACTGGGGAAGAATAACTGCTGCGCTTGGTGCTTCAGGAATAGAGTTTTCTCCTGAAAAGATTGATATATATTTTAGCGGTAAGAAAATTGTTAATAAAGGGTGCGGGTGCGGTTTTAATGAAAAAGAAATCAAAAAGATTTTGAAGAATAAAGAAATAACAATTGAAGTCAGTCTAAACAATGGGAATAAGGAAGCCATAGTTTTAACTTCAGACCTTTCTTGCGAATATATTAGAATTAATGCGTCGTATAATTAAAAGGAATATCAATATTTTACCTTGACAGAAAAAATGGTTGTGTTATGAAAAACATTATAAAAGTAATGACTTAGAACAAAAAAAAGGGGGAATAAATATGACAAGAGAAGACTTGAAAGACAAGGTGAGAGAAGATCTCGGCCTGACAAAACAGGAAGCATCAGAAGTTGTGGAAGGAGTAATAGATACAATAAGGAATGCGTTGAGTGAAGGAGAGGAAATCATAATAAGCGGATTTGGAAAATTTGCTGTACGTACAAAAAGAAGAAGAACCGGAAGGAACCCAAAAACCGGCAAGGAATATGATATTTCTTCAAGAAAAGTAGTAAGTTTTAAACCTTCGAAAATTTTTAAAGATCTTTTAAATACAAAATAGTTTTAAGTTAGCTGATTTTCTTTCCTAGTTCTTTCATAATAAGCTTAACATCTTCCCAAACGACTTTCTTTTCATTCTGGTTTCTCAGGAGATAGGCAGGGTGAAAGGTTGGCATTAATTTAATTCCTTCATATATATGAAACCTGCCGCGAAGGAGAGATATTCTATCCTGAGTTTTTAATAGAGTTTGAGCGGCAAAGGTTCCGAGCGCACATATTACCTTTGGTTTTATAATTGAGAGCTGTTTCATAAGAAATGGCTCGCATGTTTTTATCTCATCCGCTTCCGGATTACGGTTGTTGGGAGGTCTGCATTTTATTATATTTGCAATGTAAACATCTTTTCTGTCATAACCCATTGACTTGATAATTTTAGTCAGAAGTTCTCCAGCCCTTCCGACAAATGGTTCACCCTGAATATCTTCATCAGCTCCGGGTGCCTCGCCAACAAAGATAAGCTCGGAGTTTAAATCACCGGTTCCAAAGACAAGGTTTTTTCTTGTTGGATGCAGCTTACAGCGTTTACAGTCTCCGATATCGTGTCTGAGTTTTTTAATTGAAACCTCTTTTGACTCATTTCTGCTTGAAGAGACATCAATACCTATTATTTCATTTACTCCGAGTGATTTCTGAAAATTAAGGTAATTTTCAATATCCTGAAGAAGGTTAAAAAGACTTTTCATAAGCCCAATCCTAAAAAAATAAAATATCTGTCTTTCACGGCTATTTTATGATATAAAATTTAAAAATAAATTAAAACTAAAAAATTTGCTTCTATATTAATACCTGAAGGTTTTTAAAAAACAGAAACAGATAGAAGGAAGTTATGTATAAAGTTATAAAAAATTTAACAGGATTTATTCTCGTTCCTCTAGTTTCAAGTGCAACGTTATCATTTTATAAAACTGCAGAAGATTTTTCAAGGCGGGAAGAAAGCATTATTTATCTTTTAACAGGGATTATCTCATACCTTGTTATTAGATTGATAATTTCAAAGATTGGTTCCTCGATTATGGAGTTTGCAGAGGTTTTTTATCATGAATTAATTCACACTATTTATTCAGTAATATTCTTAAAGGGAATAAAATCTTTTTTTGCATCTGATGCAAAAGGTGGTGAGATTCAAACTTCAAGAAGCAATTTTATCATTGAACTCTCGCCATACTTCTTCCCTTTTGTTGCAGTTTTCTTTTCCCTGATAAAACCAATAGTTGTTGAAAAATATCATGGGTACCTGATTTTATGTGCAGGAACCGGGATAGGTCTTCATCTCTCATCAGTTTTTCACGACCTGAAGGTTAAGCAAAGTGATATAGATAAAAACGGTATTTTATTCTCTTTTGTTATCATATTCCTATTAAATATGATTTTTCTTGGAATAATCTTTTCCCTGCTGGATTCCGGTTATCCAAGAATTATGGAGTTTTTTGATGATTTTCTTGAAAATTTCAGAGATTTGATTAAATTTCTGACAAAGAAATTTATTGACTGAAAGGGTTAAAAAAAATAAGCTTGCTATAAAAGGAGAGTAACATGAAATTTAAAAACTTTGAAACATTGACCAGTCTTATTGTTTTAATCTTCTTACCTTTATCATCAGGATGCTATATAAACAGAATAAGCGAACTTGACAGTGAAATCCAGGAACTTAATGGAAGAATCGCAAGGATAGAAAAAGACAGGAGCGAGGAAAAACAGCAAATTGAGACAAGAATGAAGACATTGGAAGACAGCTTTAAAAACAACAGTTCAAGAATAGACCAGCTGATGCAGAGGTATCCATTGATTGGGGGAAGAGTAGAAGAAGAACAGATAACAGAAGGAGCAAAATAGAAAAACTTATAAATTAGAGCTTACAGCATGCTACTTTACAGCTTCAAAAAAAATGTTCTATCCTGATTTCAAAGAGTTTAAGAAAAAGGCAAAAGAGGGGAATCTTATTCCTGTCTACAAGGAAATATATGCTGACATGGAAACCCCTGTGTCAGCCTTCTGCAAGATAGACGACGGAGATTTCTCATTCCTCCTTGAAAGTGTTGAAGGTGGCGAGAAATGGGCGCGCTATTCATTTCTCGGATCAAGTCCCTCTATGATATTTAAAAGCAAGGGAAATAAAATAACGATAATCTCTGATAACAAGGAAAAAAGCTTTGAAGGTGAAAATGACCCTTTATCTGCTCTAAGAAATATCATGGGAGGATATAAGGCAGTAAAGGTGCAGGGGCTTCCAAGGTTTTTTGGCGGAGCAGTCGGTTTTATAGGATATGATTTTGTAAAATTCTTTGAAAAACTTCCTGATTGCACAAAGGATGAATTGAATCTTCCCGATGCATTTTTTATGTTAACAGATACCCTGCTGATTTTTGATAATGTAAGCCATAAGATAAAAATTGTATCAAATTGCTATGTTGACGGGAAAAAGAGCCTTGAGAAATTGTATGAGAATGCACAGAAAAAAATAACAAATCTAATAGATAAACTGAAGAAAAAGAATGTTCAGAAAACATGGTTTGAACAAAAGAGTTCTTCTGGAAATATAAAACCTAAATCAAATTTCAGCAAAAAATCTTTTGAGAAAATGGTTAACAAGGCAAAAGAATATATAAAAAGAGGAGATTTGATTCAGGTTGTTCTTTCCCAGAGGATGAAAACAAAAATCAGTAAATCGCCTTTTGATGTTTACAGGGCATTGAGAATAGTGAATCCTTCCCCGTATATGTTTTACCTGAAGATGAAAGAGTTCTGTATGGTTGGGTCATCTCCCGAGGTACTTGTGAGGGTTGAGGATAAAAAAGTTGAACTTAGACCAATTGCCGGAACAAGGAAAAGAGGCGAGACAGAACAGGAAGACATAAAGCTTGAGAATGAGCTTCTCAGAGATGCAAAAGAGAGGGCAGAGCATATAATGCTTGTTGATCTTGGCAGAAATGATTTGGGAAGAATAGCAAAGACCGGAAGCGTTGAGGTAAATGAGCTGATGATTGTAGAGAGATATTCCCATGTAATGCATATAGTTTCAAATGTGAGAGGAATACTTGCTGAGGGGAAAAATGCTTTTGATGTTGTCAGGGCTTGTTTTCCTGCAGGTACAGTAACAGGCGCTCCAAAGGTAAGAGCCATGGAAATCATTGAGGAATTAGAGCCGACAAAAAGAGGTCCCTATGCAGGAGCTGTCGGGTATTTCAGTTTTACCGGAAACATGGACACCTGCATAACAATAAGGACGCTATTTTTTAAAAACAATGAGGTTTATATTCAGGCAGGTGCAGGTATTGTGTTTGATTCAAAACCTGAGCTTGAATATAAGGAGACAATTAATAAGGCAAAAGCAATGGTTAAGGCTTTGGAATTGGCAAATGGGTAGGAGTTTGGATGAAAGTAAATATCCTTATAGATAACTACGACTCTTTTACATATAATCTTGTTCAGTATTTTGGTGAATTGGGGGAAAATTTCCTGGTTTTCAGAAACGATAAAGTTACTATTGGTGAAATTGAGAAAAAGAATCCGGGGAGGATAGTTGTTTCACCGGGGCCAGGAACTCCTCAAAAAGCAGGAATAACGATAGATGTTATAAAACATTTTTCTGGAAGAGTTCCAATATTGGGTGTGTGCCTGGGACATCAGGCTATTGGAGCAGCATATGGAGCCAGGATAATTCAGGCAAAAAGAATTATGCATGGAAAAACATCAGAAATTCATCATGACGGGAAATATATTTTTAAAAACCTTCCAAATCCGTTTACTGCCACAAGGTACCATTCATTGGCAATTGACAGGGAATCGCTTCCGCCATCTCTTGAGGTTGTTGCCCGCTCAGAGGATGATGAAATAATGGGAATCAGGCATCGGGAACTTTCAGTTTATGGTGTACAGTTTCATCCTGAATCTGTGCTGACAAATGCAGGAAAAGAGCTTTTAAAAAATTTTCTTGAACTTTCACTTGAGCGCTTGTAATGATTTTTTCAAAGAAAAACGCAAATCAATGATACGTAATGCTATTTCCAAGCTTGCAGATAGAAAAGACCTTTCAGAAGAAGAAGCTGGCGAGTCCATAAAAGAAATACTTGAAGGAAAGGCAACCAGTTCCCAGATTGCTGCTTTTCTGATGGGATTAAGAGTTAAAGGCGAGAAGATTCCTGAGATACTCGGAAGTGCAAAAGCCATGCGCGAAAAGGCTCTTACTCTTAAAGTAAATGCTGAAATGGCAGTTGATACATGCGGCACTGGAGGAGACAGAGCCAATACATTTAACATTTCAACAACAACTGCCTTTGTTGTTGCCGGTGCGGGAGTCCCTGTTGCAAAGCACGGGAACAGAGCCGTTTCAAGTCTATGCGGAAGCGCTGACCTTTTAAAGGAATTAGGAGTTAATATAGATTTATCTCCTGATAAAGTTGCAAGGTGCATTGATGAAATAGGCATAGGTTTTTTATTCGCACCACTCTTCCACACTGCAATGCAGTTTGCTGCAGGTCCCAGAAAGGAGATAGGGATAAGAACGATTTTTAATCTTTTAGGACCGCTGGTAAACCCTGCAGAGGTGAAAGCCCAGATTCTTGGGGTTTATTCAAGAGAATTGACAGAGCCTTTGGCGTATGTTCTTGAACGGCTTGGTACTAAAAGGGCATTTGTAGTGTGTGGTTCTGACGGGCTTGATGAAGTTACAATAACAGGTGAGACAGCAGTTTCAGAGGTTAGTAACAATGAAGTAAAAAGCTACATGCTTATACCAGAGGATTTTGGGATAAGAAAAAGTCCAGCAGATGAATTAACCGGAGGCGATGCTTTTTATAACAAGGAAATACTAATAAGAATTTTAAAAGGGGCAAAAGGCGGGAAGCGTGATATTGTTCTTGTAAATTCTTCAGTTGCTTTGATTGCAGGAGGAAAAGCGAAAAATTTTAAAGAAGGTGTCAAGATTGCTGAGGAATCAATTGATTCAGGAAAAGCCTTTAAGAAACTTAACGCGCTGATTGAGTTCACTAATAAAAAATGAGTTGTAAGTTATAAGCTGTAAGCCATTATTTCTATTCTGTGAGTAGTACCAAAATACTTTGACAAACAGCACTTCTAATGATATTTATTAAGCGTGGGAATTCAAAGAACAAAGGCAATTGTTTTAAAAAGCTTAAATTTTGCTGAAACTGATAAGATTATTACTCTTTACACGCAATCCTTTGGAAAAATAGGAACTATTGCCAAGGGTGCACGCAGAATAAACAGTAAGTTCGGAAGCAGTCTTGAGCCGGGAACTTTGCTAGATGTCATTTTTTATGAAAAAGAGAGCAGTAATCTGTCAAATGTCAGTCAGAGCAGTATCATAGATTCTTTCAGAGAGATAAGGGATGATTTTACACTGTTATCAGGGAGTTTTTATATACTTTCAGCTATTAATGAGATGACAAGGGAGAAGCAGAGCAATTATTTACTGTTTAATCTGCTTGAGGAGAGCTTATTGTTTCTTTCGAAAATAGGTGATGTTTTTAAATCAATAGCTTTCTTTGAAATTAAGATGCTTAAAATACTCGGTTATGAGCCAAATTTAAGCGAATGCTCGGAATGCAGGAAAGAGATTTACGGGAGAGAGGTGAGTTTTTCTGTTTCCGGCAGCAGTGTTGTTTGCAAGAAATGCACAGAGCCATGGGACAACCCAGTTACTGTATCTATGGGTACAATAAAGACCCTTGAAAAAATGAAGGAGTGGAGCATAAAAAAGTCAATAAACCTTAAGCTTTCTTCAACAAGCATGGAAGAGATAAAAAAAATATTATACCCGTGCATCAGGTATCATCTTGGAAAGGAAATTAAAGCGAGAAGATTTCTTGAGAACACGCATCAGGAATATTCACAAGTGGTTGCTGCAGAAGGAAACAGTTTTTTGGGGTGGGAGTGATGAAAACGCAGAAACAAATGGTGGACTTTTTAGCAAAGACAATAGTAACAGAACTTGTAAAACGAAGGAAAGTAATATTGAAGACGGAAGAGTCAAAGCTGATAGAAAATATTGCTGATATACTTCTAAAGGATCTGCATCTTGAAGAAGAAATAAATTCTCAGGTAAGAGAAATTTTAAAAGAACATAGCCAAAAACTGAACAATGCAAATGTGGATTATAATAGAATGTTTAATTTGATAAAAAAGAAGATTATGGAAGAAAAGGGATTAGAGGTTTAGAACTTAGCAGTAAAGTTCAAATTACAAAGCACAAAATCCAAAATAGCCACAGGGAACTATAGTGAGGTTTAGTCAGGAAAGAATAAACAAGGTTTCAAAGGAAATTACTCATAAGATTCTTGAAGACGGATTGGTTGTCAATAAAACAGGTGATGATAATGAACTGAGGGTAATTATAGCAAGAATTCTTACAGATGAGTTCAGGGTAGAAGAGTTGGTTGATGAGGAAGCAAGAAAAATTCTTGTAAGTTACTCTAAAAAGATTGTTGAAGGAAGCAGAGAGTGGGATATTCTGTATAAGAAGCACTACGAAGAACAGATGCAGAAAAGAAGGAGATTTTAATTAGAATTTATAAAAGCATAGTTCAAATTTAGTCCCGTCATATTTCAGATAAGAACGTTGTGTTAACCAGTCACCCAGATATATTAAAACCTTTTCCTTTCCATTTATATTTTTTTTCTGTATCTTGGGATTATGGCTGTGTCCAAGAATTATAACATCAGTTTCTTCAGAGAGTTTTTTCTCTGCAAAACGCTCATATGCTTCAATAAGTTTTTTGTTTCCACTATCAAGCCGGTTCCTGCTGAATTTTGAGACAATCCTTGCTATTTTCCACCAGAATCCAGGATGAGAAAGCCCTACAATCATATACACAGGAGGGTTTTTGATGAAAAAGTTTAAAACCTTGTGTCCAAGGTCAATTGTATCTATTGAATCGCCATGGGTCAAAAAAATCTTTTTGCTGTCTATCTCAGTTTCTAAATATCTTGGATGAACATTTGCTTTAAGCACGTTTCCGAAAAAGAGATCAAACCTGAACTCGTGATTTCCTTCGAGAAAATAAAGATTGATTCCTGCATTTTTGAGTTCAATGAGTTTATTTAAGATTGGAATATATTCGTGGTAAACTACACTTTTATATCCATACCAAAAATCAAAAAGATCACCCAGAATGTAGAGGCTGTGAGTAGTGTTTTTTATAGAGTCAAGAAACGAGACAAGGGAGAGATGGCACTCCTCGTCAATCTTTTGTATATGGACATCAGATAAAAAAATATGGTTTTTTGGCAAAACACTGCTCCTTTTAATATAATCTCTTATATAGGGGGGGGAAAACTTAGTCAAAAGAAAAATTAGGTTATGTTCTGGTTGACAAATAGTTTTTTTTAGGGCAGTTAGTCCAAAATATAGTTTCTTTAAAGCAAATTTAGAATATTGGCTTAATCCTAAATAAAAAAGGAGAAAATTATGGCTGATAAAATTTTCACTATTGATGAGTTAAAGAAGTTCGATGGTAAAGAGGGAAAAAAAGCATATGTTGCCTGTGATGGAAAGGTGTATGATGTAACAGTCAGTGATATGTGGGAAGATGGGGAACATTCAGGAATACACGAAGCAGGACTTGACTTGAGCGATGAGATTGACAATGCGCCTCACGGCAATGAAGTTATGGAAAGTTTTCCGGTTATAGGAATACTAAAAGGATAAAGAGAAAAAACTCTAATATGAAAGATTTCAAAGGTTAAGATAATAAAAAGTTTAAGAGAAAGGAACTCAGTAGATGTCAAAAAAGTCTCTGGTTATTGTTGAGTCACCTGCAAAGGCAAAGACCATAAACAAATTTCTCGGCAAGAGTTTTGTGGTCATTGCGTCTGTGGGCCATGTTAAGGATTTGCCAAAGAGTAAGCTCGGCGTAGATGTTGAAAATGATTTTCAGCCGTCTTATGAGATCTTAAAAAGCAAGACCAAGGTAATAAGCGAACTCAAAGAGGCCGCGAAAGATGCTGAAAAAATATATCTTGCGCCTGACCCTGACCGGGAAGGAGAGGCCATTGCCTGGCACATTGCCGAGGAAATTGGCGGTAACCGCTTAAAGATATTCAGAGTGCTTTTCAACGAGATAACTGAAAGGGCTGTGCTGGAGGCTATAAAAAATCCGTCAAAATTGGATAAAAATAAATTTGAGGCGCAGCAGGCAAGACGCATTCTAGACAGATTGGTCGGCTATGAAATAAGCCCGCTTCTTTGGAAAAAGGTGAGATACGGCTTGAGCGCAGGCAGGGTTCAGTCTGTTGCTGTAAGGCTCATCTGCGAGCGCGAAAAAGAGATAAAGGCTTTCGTGCCGGAGGAATACTGGAGCATTACTGCAGAGCTTAGCAGTGGGACAGGCGTCTCGCCTGTCCCCTTTAAGGCAAAGCTCGTAAAAAGAGCTAATAAAAAATTAGAAATTAAAAATAATGAAGATGCTGAAAAGATTCTCAAGAATCTGGAAGGGGCACAATATGTCGTAACTAATATTGAGACAAAAGAGAGAAAGAGGAATCCATTGTCGCCATTTATCACCAGCAAACTCCAGCAGGACGCGGCAAGAAAGCTTGGCTTTACCGCAAAAAAGACAATGATGTTGGCGCAGCAGTTGTATGAAGGCGTAGAGCTTGGACAAGAAGGCTCTGTGGGCCTTATAACTTATATGAGAACGGACTCTACAAGAATAGCAGACGAGGCGATAAAAGTAGCGCGAACATTTATTGAAAAAAACTTCGGCAAAGAGTATCTGCCTGCAAAGCCTACTGTATATCCAAGCAAAAAAAATGCCCAGGGCGCTCATGAGGCTATAAGACCCACATATTTTAAATACACGCCCAACTTCGTCAAACCGTATCTGGGCAAAGACCATTTTGACCTCTATCAGCTTATCTGGAACCGTTTTATTGCCTGCCAGATGGCGCCTGTAATCCTTGACCAGACCACAATTCAGATAGAGGCAGGCAAATATCTTTTTCAGGCAATCGGTTCTGTTATAAAATTTCCCGGCTTTATGGCTGTTTATACCGAGGCAAAAGAAGAGGAAGAAAAAGAAGAGGAAGAAGGGCTCTTGCCTGCGCTGTCAAAGGGAGAGATATTAAAACTTCTCAGCCTCACACCGCAGCAGCACTTTACCCAGTCGCCACCAAGATTTACAGAGGCAAGCCTCGTAAAAGAGCTTGAAGAAAACGGCATTGGAAGGCCCTCAACATACGCCGCTATTCTGTCAACCATTCAGGAAAGAAAATACTCAATAAAGGAAAAAGGGAAGTTTATTCCCACAGAACTCGGCTTTCTCATCACAGACCTTTTGATTCACAGCTTTCCAAATATTGTAGATGTTAAGTTTACCGCGCACATGGAAGAAGAGCTTGATGAGATTGAGGAAGGCAAACTCCCGTGGTTGAATGCGATGAGGGAGTTTTATGAGCCGTTTAAGGAAAGTATGTTAAAGGCTAAGGTGGAGATGAAGGATGTAAAAAAAGAAGAGACCCCTACGGATATTAAATGCGAAAAATGCGGAAAACCAATGGTCATCAAATGGGGAAGGAACGGAAAATTCCTCGCATGTTCCAATTATCCTGAATGTAAAAACACAAAAAATTTTACCGAGGATGAGAGTGGGAAGATAATCCTGATGGAAGAAAAGGCAACAGGTGAGAAGTGTGAGAAGTGCGGAGGGGATATGGTTGTAAAATCCGGAAGGTATGGAAAGTTTTTAGCATGTGAAAAATATCCTGAATGCAGAAATACAAGGCAAATAATTGAAGGTGAGAAAGGGTCTGTTGAAGTGAAAGAAGTAAAAATGCTGGATGAGAAATGTCCTCAATGCGGCAGTCAGATGGCAATGCGGAATGGAAGGTATGGTTCCTTTATTGCGTGTTCGGGATATCCCAAGTGTAAGTTTATTAAACAGAAAGTAACCGGAGTTAAATGCCATCAGGATGGTTGTAACGGAGAATTGGTGGAAAAAATATCAAGAAAAGGAATATTTTACAGTTGCAGTAATTATCCAAATTGTAAATTTGCCCTTTGGGATAAACCGATTGATAGAAACTGCCCTAAATGCAAATCTCAATTTTTGGTTGAAAAACTCTCCAGGAAAAACGGTGTGGTAATTAAATGCATTGCTGAGTCATGCGATTATGAAGAAAAAGTCGCTGAGAACGTGGCTTGAAAAACAAATTAGACAAATTTGAAAAAGATTATAATTTGTAGAAGAACCTGCGTAATTTTAAGCGTCTCATAGTCTCTTCTAAAAAGCTTGATAATACCTAAAAATATGTAATACAATATTTACATGAATTTTTTTGTTGATAAATTCAAAATATATCTTGAAGATGAAAGGGGTTTTTCAAACCATACTGTTAGAAACTACCTGAGCGATTTACTGCAGTTTTATGGATTTTTTGAAGGAAAAAAAAGGTTAATATTTAATAAAGAAAATTCAGAAAGAAATGTAAAAAAAATTGATAGTTTCATTATAAGGGCTTTTTTGAGATTTTTAATGGAGAAGGGAAATAATAAGACTTCAATTGGAAGAAAATTGGCCACATTAAGAGCTTTTTTTAAATTCCTCTGCAGGGAAGGTTATCTGAAAAAGAATCCTGCTATTGAGGTTGCAACTCCCAAAAAAGGGAAAACATTGCCATTTTTTCTCACACTTGATGAAATAACCTGTTTGCTTAATATTAATTCAGCAGGAGGCTTTACTGAGGCAAGAGATTTAGCTATGATGGAACTCCTCTACGCAACAGGAATGAGGGCAGGTGAATTGGTATCATTAGATTTTAACGATATAGATTTTTCCCTGAATCTTATACGTGTAAGAGGGAAGGGGAAAAAGGAACGAATGGTATTATTTGGGAAAAAGGCTTCGGAGGCTTTGGGAAGATATGCAAAATCAAAAGAGAAAATCATAGATAAAAACAAGAATTATTCAGCAGATAATACTCCTTTGTTTATTAATCAAAGAGGCGGAAGACTAAGCACAAGGACAGTACAGAGAATAGTTAACAAATTAGTAGAAAGGAGCGGGATTAAGAAGAGAATAGGACCGCATAAATTGCGCCATACATTTGCTACTCATCTGCTCAACTCAGGAGTAGACTTGAGAGTTATTCAGGAGCTTTTAGGGCATGTAAGCCTTTCAACCACACAAAAATATACACATGTTGGAATTGATAAACTTATGGAGGTTTATGATAGTGCGCATCCAAGGGCAAAGATTGGTTAGGGGGTGTTAAAATGATTAAGGGGACAACTATTCTTTCAGTAAGACATAATGGTAAGGTTGCCATAGGAGGGGATGGTCAGGTAACGCTTGGAGAGACAGTTATAATGAAACATAATGCTAAAAAGGTAAGAAGGCTGTTTCATGACCAGATCATAGTTGGTTTTTCAGGAGCCTCAGCAGATGCCTTTACTCTTCTTGCGCGCCTTGAGGGAAAACTTGAGCAGTTCCGTGGTAACCTTCAGAGGGCAGTAGTTGAACTTGCAAAGGACTGGAGAACTGATAAGGTCCTGAGAAAACTTGAGGCTTTGCTGGCTGTTGTGGATAAGGAGAATTCATTTATTGTATCAGGAACAGGTGATATTATAGAACCTGATGACGGAATTATAGCAATTGGCTCAGGGGGACCTTATGCGCTTGCTGCTGCAAAGGCTTTGATAATCCATTCAAACCTCTCTGCAAGGTCAATAGTAGAAGAAGCAATGAAAATAGCCGGAACAATCTGTGTTTATACTAATCTTAATATTATGATTGAAGAAATTTGAGAGTTTCAGCTTTAATCTATAAGCTTGAAGCTTTACGAGGATAATATGGCATATTTAACACCTAAAGAGATAGTGGAAGAACTTGATAAATATATTGTCGGGCAGACAAATGCAAAGAGGGCAGTAGCTATTGCCTTAAGAAACAGATGGAGAAGACAGCAGCTTACTGAGGAACTGAGAGATGAGGTTGCTCCAAAAAATATTATAATGATAGGACCTACCGGTGTTGGGAAAACAGAGATTGCAAGAAGGCTTGCAAAGCTAGCACAGTCACCTTTCCTTAAGATTGAAGCATCAAAGTTTACAGAAGTCGGATATGTTGGCAGGGATGTGGAGTCAATGATTAGGGACCTTACAGAGTTGGCAGTTAAGATGGTAAGAGATGAAGAACAGGAAAAAGTTAAAGAGAAAGCTGAAATCATTGCAGAGGAAAGGATTCTTGACCTGCTTCTTCCTCCACTAAAAAGGAAGAATAATGTTCCTGTAAGTGATGGCTTATCTGAACAGAAAACTCCATTGGATGACTTTACATCCACAAGGGAAAAGATCAGAGAGCACTTCAGGGCTGGAAAACTCAATAACCGCTATGTGGATTTGGAAGTCCCTGATAAACCTTTCCCGTCAATTATTGAAGTAATATCAAGTACTGGAGGATTTGAAGAGATAGATTTGAATATCAGGGATATGGTAGGAGGGCTTTTCCCTAAAAAAATGAAAAGCAGGAAAGTTAAAATTCCTGAAGCTGTTAAGATGTTAATTCAGGAGGAGACACAGAAGCTGATAGATATGGAGCAGGTTAATCATCTGGCAAAGGAAAGGGTTGAACAGTCCGGGATAATATTCCTTGATGAGATTGATAAGATTGCCGGAAGAGAAAGCGGTACAGGACCTGATGTCTCAAGAGAAGGGGTTCAGAGGGATTTGCTTCCAATTGTTGAAGGGACAACAGTAGCTACAAAATACGGATTGGTCAAGACAGACCACATACTTTTTATCGCGGCAGGGGCTTTCCATGTCACTAAACCATCTGACCTGATTCCTGAACTGCAGGGGAGGTTCCCAATAAGGGTTGGCCTAGACTCATTATCAAAAGACGATTTCATCAGGATTTTAAAAGAGCCAAAAAATGCTTTAATCAAGCAGTATATTGCTCTTCTTGAAACAGAGAAAGTAAGGCTTGAGTTTACAGATGATTCCATTGAAGAGATAGCAGAGATTGCAACTCTGGTTAACGAGAAGAATGAAAACATAGGGGCAAGAAGACTGCATACAATAATGGAAAAACTTTTGGATGAAATATCTTTTAATGCTCCTATCCTTCAGAACACTAAATTTAAAATTAATGCAGAATATGTAATGAAAAAGCTGTCTGATATTGTTGCTGACGAGGATCTAAGCAGGTATATCCTGTAACTGCTCCTCAATCCATTTCAAATATTCTTCAGAACCCTCGGAGATAGGGACTGATATAATTTCCGGAATATCATACGAATGAATGGAAAGAATTTTTTCCTTAATCTTGGAAAAGAATTTTTGATGTGATTTTGCAATCAGCATTAGTTCAGGCTCAACAGAGATTTTTCCTTCCCATCTGAAGATTGATGTTATTGACGGAATTATGTTAACGCAGGCAGCTAGTTTGTTTTCTATTAATGCCTGAGCAAGTTTTTTTGCTTCAGAGTCAGAACCGGAAGTTGTGATTACTAATATAAAACCATTTTTGCTCATAGTATTGCCCTTTTAAAAATTAAATTATAGGATATATGTATTTAATTCAGCAGAAAGTTTTTTGTCAATAGAATGGGTATAAATTCTAAAGAAAAACATGAATAAGGTCCGGAGTGTTAAATGGCTAGGAAAAGAAAGTTCAATTATTTAAAGGTTAGTGATGATACCCTCGGTTCTTATCTTCAGAAAATAGGCAAGGTTCGTCTTTTGGAAAGGGATGAAGAGATAAAGCTGGCAAGGAGAATCCGGAATGGTGACAAGAAAGCCTTGAAAAAGCTAGTTGAGGCAAATCTTAGATTTGTTGTCAACATTGCTTCCAAATTCCGGGGTTGTGGACTTAATATACTCGATATTATAGATGAAGGAAACATTGGATTGATTCAGGCTGCAAAAAGGTTTAATCCTGACCGTGGTGTTAAATTTGTATCCTATGCTGTGTGGTGGATAAAGCAGGCAATCATTCAGGCTCTTGCTGAGCAGACTGGGGCTGTCCGTCTTCCGGTAAGACAAATGGCAGCAATGAATAAAATAGGTGAAAAGTATGATATGCTCCTTCAAAAACTCGACAGAGAACCAAATGAAGAAGATTTAGCAGCAGTATTAAACCTTCCAATAAAGGATGTAGAATTATTGCTTTCTATTTCAAAAAACGCTATTTCTCTTGAAAATCCATTTGGTGAAAACAGTGATTCAGGCAGTTATCTTGATTTTCTTCAGGCTGAAAATCTTTCTTCTGCAGATGATGAAATGGACAAAATAAAGATGGAAAAAGAGCTTGAAGAGTTGCTCAGTAATCTGAACCCGAAAGAATCTGAAATTTTAAGAAGAAGGTTTGGTATTAATAACGAAGAGCCGGAAACACTTGAAAAAATAGGGAAAGATATGGGGTTGTCAAGAGAAAGAATCAGACAGATAGAGGAAAAGGCAAAGAACCGCCTGAGAAAACAAACTAAGAGCGCAATCTTAAAGGAATTCCTAAAATAGATTTCAGTTTCTATCTTCAGAATTTATTATAAATTTCCACTAACAAATTAAATCTTTTATTTAAATAAAGAGCAAGGTTTAATATAAAGCAGTCATGAAAAATAATAAATTAATAAAATTGATTGAAGAAAAAATTCAGAGAAACAAGGAAATCAAACTGATAAAAGAGATAGCTGATGAATTAAAGCTGCCTTTATATCTTGTTGGCGGTTTTTTAAGAGATGCAATTTTATCCAGAGATAATATTGATCTGGATTTTATTGTGAACGGTGAACCAGATAAGATTTCTAAAAAAGCGGCTGAAAGATTAAGGGCAAAGATGATTGTTATGGATAAGGAAGAGATAGTTAATTACAGGGTTGTAAAAAAAGGGCTTTCTCTTGATTTTGCAAAAGTTTTTCAGGGAAATATCCATAAGGACCTGGCAAGAAGAGATTTTACTATAAATTCAATTGCCTATTCTTTAAGTGAAAAAATATTGTATGATGATTTTTATGGGCTTAATGACATAGAAAAAAAAATTATAAAGATGATATCTGATAATACATTTGATGATGACCCGCTCAGAATGCTACGGGCTGTCAGATATTTTACAACTCTTGAAGGGTTTTCTATAGAAAAGAGAACCTTATCTTTTATAGCTTCAAAAAATGACCAAATCTCCAGGTCTTCTTCAGAGAGAATAAAGGAAGAAATGGATAAAATTATTCTCTCTCGTAACCCTGTTAATGGGTTAGTTTTGCTTATTGAAACTAAATTGTTAGAAATTCTGTTTTCAGGTAAAGGCTCAGGCAGAGCAATAAAGATGCTTGAAACACAGGAAAAAAAAGTAAATTTAATATCTATATTAAAAACTTTAAGTGAGTTGATTGATAAAGTTTTTTTTGATGGTAGTCAAATGGTTGAGCTAAAATATACCTCTGATGATAAAAAAGTAATATATTATTCTGCCATTATCTCATTTTCAATTACAGGAAACTTTGAAAAATTATGCTCTTTGGAAGCAGAAACTAAAAATATCAGCTTTGCGCTTAAAAATATGCGTTTTTCAAACCTTGAAATTTCAAGGATTTGCAAAGTAATTGGAGGTTTAAAATATTTTTTTGAATTGTTTGAAACAAAGGAGCTTGAAATAGATATAAGAAAACTTATCCACAATACCAGAAAGGATGTTTTGATTTTAATGGTTTTAGGGAATGCAATTTTAAGAACCTTAGGGAAGGAAAACTATAAGAAAACGATTATTGTCAGAACCATGATTCTGAGAATTTTTAATAATGAGGGAGACGCAATTATTAACCTGCAAAAATTAATAGATGGGAGAGATATAATAAGGATATTAAAATGTAAAGAGGGTGAGAGGGTTGGAAAGATACTCAAAAAAATCAAAGAGCTTCAAATTGAGAATAAAATATCTACAAGAAAAGAAGCTATTGAATTGGTTGAAAAGATCAGGGTTGACTCATTGAATTAATGAATAATATTAAATCGCTTCCAGGTACTGCTGAATAACATTATGATGATTGGCTGAGACCTTTGTGAATTCTACTCCTGTATAGTAAGCAGGGATTTCTATTTCATTTTCTTTTGAGTTGCGTACCGTACCGGAGGTTATTATCTTTTTGCCTCCCAAAACAGGGTGAATTTCTAAAATTTTATTAATTTCAAAAGGCAGGCAATATTCAATAAGCAGGCCTGAAAGACTGAGATTAACTATTCTTGCACTGGTTCTGGATTTCTTGTTCTTTTCTTTCTGTTTTTGAACTATATATGCTGGTTCGTCTACTGAAAACCTCGGATGTTTTCTTCTGTCGGTTGTCGCTATTTTAGTATTATCTATTTTTCCCTTAAGTGTTCTTTTTACAATTGAAAGCATTTCCTTGAATTCAATAGGCTTATTTATGAAATCTGCTGCGCCGAGTTTTGATGCCCTAATGTAATTATCAACATCACCAAATTCAGTATAAATTATTACATCAGCCTGATAGTTTAATGTTTTTATCCTTCTTAAAAATTCCAACCCGTTAATTTGTGATGATTTTATTCCGGTAATAACCAAATCAACTTTTGTTTTTTTTAGCTCTCTTAACGCCTGTTCGCAGCTGGAAAAAAATAAAGCACCGAACCCGGCTTTTTTGAAATTTTTGGTTAGTTCTTTTCCGGAAACAGGGTTTTCTTCGTCAATAATAAAAAGATTTGCGTTGTCAAAAAGCATGTGAAGACCTTTTATAGCTGAAAGAATTAAAACACCCTTTAAAGTAAATATAGGAGATTAAATGGTTTTGTCAATTTATTTTTAGACAATTGAGATATGGCTTTATTAACTTTTTATTAAAAAGAAGATGGGGCTATTTATCAGTATCTATCTGGGCTCTCTGGAGTCTTCCGCTGTAATCAATGTACACTGTTTTCCATTCGCTAAAAATATCAAGGGCTGTTACTCCGGCTTCTCTGTGGCCATTGCCGGTGTCCTTTATTCCTCCAAATGGAAGGTGAGATTCAGCACCAATTGTTGGACTGTTTACATACACGATGCCGCTCTTAATTCTTTCAATCGCTTTAAATGCCATATTAATATCTTTTGTATATATAGATGCTGAAAGTCCATATTTACTGCTGTTTATAGCAGCTATTGCTTCATTAAAATCCTTTACAGGAATAATTATAACAACAGGCCCAAAAATTTCTTCCTGTGCAATTCTCATTTTTATGTTTCCATTAGTGAAAATAGTGGGTTTGTAGAAAAATCCCTTTGAGCATTCACGGTTATTGCAAGATTCACCTCCAATAAGAAGCTTTGCCCTGTCTTCATTTATTCCTATATTTACATAATTGTGAACTTTCTGGCGCTGTGCTTCATTTATCAAGGGTCCCATCTCAGTTGACTCATCTAAGCCATTACCAATCCTGATTTTCTTAGCCCTTGTGATTAATCTGTGTGTGAATTCATCAAGGATTTTTTTATGGATTATTAACCTGCTTGTAGCAGTGCATCTTTGTCCTGTTGTTCCAAAAATTCCCCAAAGAGCGCCATCAATGGCAAGGTCAATATCAGCATCATTCATTACTATTTGTGCATTTTTTCCTCCCATTTCAAGAGCACATTTTTTTAATCTCTTTCCGCATTCAGAAGCAATAAATCTTCCTGTTTCAGAGGATCCGGTAAAAGATATGAGGCTGATTTTTGGATGTGTTACAATTGCTTTTCCAACTTCAGAACCAGAACCAAAAACAAGGTTCACAACACCATCTGGTACACCGGCTTCAATTAAAATCTCAACCAGTCTCAGCGCCGACTCCGGGGTATCAGTTGCAGGTTTGAAGACGATAGTGTTTCCGCAGATTAATGCAGGAAATATTTTCCATGCAGGAATTGCAACTGGAAAGTTCCAAGGGGATATTATCCCGACAACCCCTATAGGAGCCCTTAATGACATTGCGAATTTATTGCTGAGTTCTGAAGGGGTTGTCTGACCAAAAAGCCTTCTCCCTTCACCAGCCATGTAAAGGGCGGTATCTATTCCTTCCTGAACATCTCCTTTTGTTTCAATAAGAATTTTACCCATTTCCTTTGTGGCAGTCTGTGCTAATATTTCTTTTCTTTTAAGAAGAAGCTGCCCTGCTTTAAGGATTATTTCTCCTCTTTTTGGCGCAGTGATTTTGCTCCATTTTTCAAAAGCAGCGTGGGCGGATTCAACGGCTTTATGTACATCTGTTGCTGTTGAATCAGGGAATACTCCAAGCAGGTCTTCTTTGTTGGCAGGATTTATGTTTTTAAAATATTTTCCTGAAGATGGCTCAACCCACTTGCCATTGATAAGATTTTTGAACTTTTCAGCCATGATTTTTATTTTAACATATTTATTATAAATATTCAGAGAAAGAGATTTATGACATATAATTAAGATTTTACAGCTTGTTAAGAAAAGTTTCCCTCTTCTGATGCCTTGACAGAAAATTCCCTGTTTCCTTCAACTGGTTTTAATTCAGTAATTGAGTCCATAACTTTTTTAACAATTCCAAGCCATGTTTCTTTTTCATCAGGAAGAGCATAAAATGGACTGAAATCTATAGGCTTTCCAAAGACTACTGTAATCTTTTTAAAAATTCTCGGAAAGTAAGAACCTATTGGCAAAACCTTTTCCATTCCAAAAATTCTAACTGGAATTGCTGTTGGTTTTGAATTGTAAATTAGTTTTCCAACTCCTGGCTTGCCATTTCCGAGTTTGCCTGTACGGCTTCTTGTTCCTTCAGGGAAATTTATCATTGTTCCGTCAGGTAAAAGCTCAATCATTTTGTTTAGGACCTCAAGGTCTTTTCTGCCCCGTCTAACCGGTATGGCTTTCCAATTATTTGCTATCCACGCAAGAACAGGATTGCTGAAGAAATTTTCTTCTGCTGCAGGACTCCATGGAATAAGCCACGGTTTTATTATTACTTCAGGATAAAATGCAGTTGTGCCAACAAGGAAACTATCTATCATTGTAAGATGGTTAGGCAGAAGAAGAAGATTCTTTTTAAAAGGTATATTTTCCAAGCCATAGACTTTTGTTCTGTTTAAAACCCTGAACAGTATCCAGGCTATTGTAATAGTACTTATTACCAAGAGATAAGATATTATATCTTCCAGTGTTTTTAAGAATCTGTTTTTACTTCTGCTCAAATTGTTTCCCGGAATTTTTAAATCATCAATTTTCAGAGCGGAATATTCCCATGTTTCTTAGCAGGGTTTTTATCTGTCTTGTTCTGAAGCATCTCGAGGGCTTTTATAAGCTTTCTACGGGAATATTTTGGATAAATGACTTCATCAATTATGCCAAGTTCTGCTGCGATGTATGGGTTTGCAAACTTTTTGCGGTAGTTATCAACAAGTTCGTCTTTGGCCTTTTTTGGGTCTTCAGCATTTGAAATCTCTTTTTTAAAGATTATATTTACAGCTCCCTCTGGACCCATTACAGCAATTTCAGCTGTCGGGTAAGCAAAGTTAATGTCTCCCCTTACGTGCTTGCTTGACATAACACAGTAAGCACCGCCGTATGACTTGCGTGTAATTATTGTTACCTTTGGAACAGTGGCTTCTGCATATGCGTAGAGAAGTTTTGCGCCATGCCTTATTATTCCTCCTGTTTCCTGGTTAAGCCCCGGCAGAAATCCGGGAACATCCTGAAGGGTGATAAGAGGAATATTGAAGGCATCGCAAAAACGTATGAATCTTGCTCCCTTTACAGAAGCATTTATATCAAGTGTTCCTGCAAGGACTGCTGGCTGGTTTGCAATTATTCCTACAGCTCTGCCGTTAAGCCTTCCAAAACCTACTACAATGTTTTGGGCAAAATGTTCCTGAACTTCAAAGAAATAGTTTTCATCTACAAGTGTTGAAATCACCTCTTTTACATCATAAGGCTTGTAGGGATTAATCGGGATTATTTTTTCTATTTCAGGAGTTTCTCTGTTTGAAGGGTCACTTGTTGGTTTCAGCCTTGGCTCTTCCATATTATTCTGAGGGAGAAAGGCAAGAATCTCACGAATCATCAGCAATGTATCCTTATCATTTTCAGCAGCAAAATGCGCAACTCCGCTAAGGCTGTTATGGGTCATTGCTCCTCCGAGCTCTTCTTTTGTGACCTCCTCATGGGTAACAGCTTTTATCACGTCAGGACCTGTAACAAACATATAACTTGTATTTTTAACCATGAATATGAAATCATTTATCGAAGGTGAATATACAGCTCCTCCAGCACAAGGTCCCATTATAGCTGCGATTTGGGGAATAACTCCTGAGGCGAGAACATTTCTCAAAAAGATTTCAGCATATCCTCCAAGGCTTGCAACTCCTTCCTGAATTCTTGCACCACCCGAATCATTGAGCCCGATAATAGGAACTCCTATCTTGAGCGCGAGGTCTAAAATTTTACATATTTTTTTTGCACATGTCTCGCTCAGCGACCCTCCAAAAACGGTGAAATCCTGAGCATAACCATAGACAAGCCTTCCGTTTATTGTCCCATAACCGGTTATGACGCCGTCACCTGGAATTTTTTCATTTTCCATCCCGAAGTTGTTACATCTATGAACTACAAATTTATCAATTTCTTCAAACGAATTTTTGTCAAAAAGTATAGCTAATCTTTCTCTTGCAGTAAGTTTGCCCTGCTGATGATGAATGGCGATTCTTTTTTCTCCGCCGCCGGATTCAGTAATTTTCTCTCTTTCTTTGAGATCTTCAATATAATCTTCAAAGCCAATTTTTTTTGGCAAGATTTATTCCTCCCTTAAATAGTGTTAAGTATCAAATCCCAAGCACAAAGATGCAAATAAGTACAAAATTCAAATTATCGAATGACCGAAGCATTTGAAATTTGTGATTTGGAATTTATTTTTCATATTTTTTAAAAGCAAGGCACGCATTTGTCCCGCCAAACCCGAATGAATTGCTCAAAGCAACTTTTATTTTTGCTTTGCGGGGTTTATTGGGAACATAGTCAAGGTCGCATTCAGGGTCAGGATATTCGTAGTTTATTGTTGGAGGTACTTCCTGATTTTCAAGAGCGAGAATAGTATAGATTGCTTCAATTGCACCGGATGCCCCCAGAAGATGACCTGTCATTGATTTTGTTGAACTTATTGGAATGGAAGATGCACGCTCTCCAAATAGTTTTTTAATTGCTATGGTCTCAAATTTGTCATTTAAAGGTGTTGATGTTCCGTGAGCATTTATGTAATCAACCTCTTCTGGTTTTACTCCTGCATCTTTCAGTGTGGATGCCATACAGCGTACAGCTCCTTCTCCGTCAATTGATGGTGAAGTCATATGATATGCATCGCAGGACTGACCGTAACCGATAAGTTCTCCTCTTATCCTTGCACCTCTTTTTTTTGCAAATTCAAGCTCTTCAAGAATAAGTATTCCAGAACCTTCACCCATAATAAATCCATCTCTTTTTAAATCAAAAGGTCTGCTTGCTTTTGATGGTTCTTCGTTCTGTGTTGAAAGCGCACGCATTGAGCAAAAACCGCCTATGGCAAGTGGAGTAATAACAGATTCACTCCCTCCGGTAATCATCACATCCGCCTCTTCTCTCTGAATGGTTCTGAATGCTTCACCGATTGAATGGTTAGAGGTTGCACATGCTGTAACAACACTTGAATTTGGTCCTTTTGCGTTGAACATCATTGCAATTTGTCCTGGAGCAAGGTTTATTATTACTTGAGGAATAAAAAATGGGGATATCCTTTTTGGTCCCTTTTCAAGGTATATCTTGTAATTTTTTTCAATAAGAGGCATTCCGCCAATACCTGAACCAACTATTACTCCTGCCATTTCAGCAATTTCGTCACTAATTTTAAGCCCTGAATCCTCCATCGCCATACAGCTTGCTGCAAGGGCATACTGGATAAAAGTATCCATTTTTTTTGCTTCTTTGGGGTCAATGTATTTGTGAGGGTCAAAGTCTTTTACCTCACCGGCAATTTTACAGGAAAAATCAGTGGTGTCAAATTTGCTGATTTTATCAATTCCTGATTTTCCAGCAAGCAAATCGTTCCAGTTTTCTTTAATCCCTATGCCGATTGGCGAGATTATACCAATTCCTGTTACAACAACTCTTCTTTTTCCCAAAATCCTTCTCCTTGGCTTTTTAAAGTTATAATCACGCTGATAAAAAAGCAGAGATGATATTACTCATAATCTAAAGAAATGAATTCGCTGATGTTCCTTTCCGTTGATCAATAGCGGAAAGAAATATCTTTATATCAGAAATCAGACTGTTAAAATTTAAATCTTCTCTAAGCTGTAATACTTTGAGCGGTTTATTTATTTTAACATCATCATTATTTTCAATTAAGCTTCTTGTGGTTTTTGAAGAAAAACATCCTTCTGACCCAAGAATTATGATTCCGTCAATTGTTGAATCTGAAGAAAATTTATGCGCCATGTCAAACAGAACGTTATCGCTGCTGCAAAAAAACTCCTGAACGTTTAAATCCGTTCCATCAGGGAGATAGCTTATGCTGATATTTTTGTCAGTTAAATGGTTGAGTTCTTTTTCTTTTAAAAAATTCAGAATAGGCCCTGACAGATTTGAATTATGAAGAATATAGGGTGGTGAAAGAAAAGCTATTTTAAGCGATTTCTCGTCTTTTTTAACTCCAAAGTCTTTCAGAGACTTTAACTTTTCCATTATTGTTTCTTTGTAATTAGAAACAGCATTATGATAGGAATTATGAATCTTTTTTATATTCTGAGTAAACAGCAGTCCTACTTTTGAACATGCCTGATAGCTTGGTCCATTGACAGGATCAAAAAGAAAATTGACAATTGGGGGAAAACCATCTTTCAAGGTTTTCATTTTTTCAATAAAGCTTGAAAGATGCTGGCAGTACTGGTTGGGTATTTTTGCCTTTATTTCAGGTATTAAAATAATATCAACTTTGTCTTTAAGCTCAGAAAGCTGGTTAAAGGTAAACTTAACCGGAAGACAGGCGTCTTTGAAAACAGAGCCTGAGTTTTTCTCGGAATTGATATTTTTCCAGATATCAGCGAATTTGAAATTGACACCAACTTCTCCAAAAAAGCTTTTCAAAAACTCTCTTGAGCCTAAATGCAAAGAAGCTCCTGGAATACCGATTGTCTTTAATTTTGAGCGGATTGAAAAAGGAAACAGATGTTTTTCATCTTCACTCTGGTAAGGTACTCCTGATTTCATATCCTTCATATATGAGTAGTTATCTTTCTTCCATTTTGAAATTATATTTTTTGCATATGTTTTAATAACTACGTTGTAAGCATCTCTTGCCCAGACTCTTTTAAGTATCTGTACCCAAGAATAGAATTTATTCATTGCTTTAAAAGTTTCCTTTTGAAGTTCAAAAGGAGTCATTTTCTTTGGGGTATATACTACATGATGAGCATCATAAAGATTCCAGTCATAGGTCAATATTCTGGATTCTTTTTTATAGCTTTCATATGTTTGTGTTCCTGGCAGGGGAGTGAGAATCATAAATTGTACTGAATCGATATTAAGTCTTTTTGCAAAGGCAACCGTCTCTCTAATGGTTTTTATGTCATCTTCATCAGAACCAAAAACAAACATGCCGTGAATTTGTATATTTTCTTCATGAAGCTTTTTTATGCTCTGTTCAATATCTTCAAGCTGTTGTCCCTTTTTAAATAGCTTTAAAGTATTTGGGTTTATTGACTCAAAACCAATGTATACATTGTAGCAACCAGTCCTTTTCATAAGTTTAAGGAGATTATTGTCATTAACCACATCAACTCTTGCCTGTGCGCTCCACTCTGGAGCAACATTTTTGCTTAACATATATTCAAGAAGGGTTTTTGTCCTCTCTTTGTTTGCGGTGAAGTTGTCATCAACAAAAAAGACATGTCTTCTATTTGCTTTTTTCAGTTCTTCTATTATCAGTTCGTGGTTTCTGAAGCGGTAGTTTTTCCCGTTTATTGCAGTAACTGAACAGAAATTACAGTTAAAAGGGCAACCTCTTGAAGTTGAAACAGGAAGGACTTTCATTTTTTTATAACCATCTATAAGAGACAAATCAGGAACAGGATAGAGATTGAGATTGTCTTGTAAATTTCTGGGAGGGTTGTGAACGGGGGTTTCATCTTTTTTGAAAGAGAGCCCATGGATTTCGCTTAAGTCTTTTCCGTCAATTAAAGCATCAATCAGTTCTTCAAATGTCTCCTCTCCCTCACCTCTGACTATATAATCTGCATATTTTAGTCCTTCATCAGGGAGGAAGGTATTATGTACTCCGCCAAGGATAACCGGTATTCCTCTTTCATTAGCCTTTTTTGCTATTTCATAACCTCCTGTAGCAGTAGTGGTTATTGATGAAATCCCAATCAGGTCAGAGCTCAGAACATCATCAAAGTTAATTCCATTAAGGTCTTCCACATAAATTTTTACGTCAAAACCTTTTCTTGCAAGAATAGTTCCGAGTATTGGCAACCCAAGCCTTGGAATAGGAATTCTTGAAAAGACATGAATTCCAGGCGATTTGGGTTCAATTAGAGTTATCTTCCTGATATTCATTTTTCAAATAAAAAAAAGCTGTAAACCTTTTCTTATATCTTCTTTCTAAGCTTAAAATGTTTAGAAAACCTGTATTAAAAAATAACCCGAATCAGAGAATTATGCTGAACTGCCTGATTCAGGTTTAAAAATTTTTATCATTGAAAATCTAAAAAGTCAACAGAATCTTAAGGGAAAAGTTGTTTGTTTGGAAAAATGTGACAGGTTCGAACAGGCTGTTTAGACAAGTTATTACATTTTATGTGGGTGGAAATAGTAAGTTCGGCAAATAAGATTGCTTTGTCGTTACACTTCTTGCAATGACTTCTGCTCTTCCGGGCTTAAAGCATTCTATAACTTACGGCACCTTATCACATTTTATAGTCTTTATATGAATTCCTTTAACTCCGGAATAGCCTGGATATATATCCCCTGTTATCTCAACTTCATTGCCGACAACATGAACAAGGGTTAGCCAGGTAAATTTCTTTTTGTTTTGAGCATTGATTTGAGCTTGAAGCTCTTTTCCAAAGATGCGTGTAATTCTCGGGGCATTCATGTTTTGATTCAGGAATATTGCGGATTTTTCTCCTTTTTTTGGAGCTGGATAGTAGAGAGTACCATCTTTGGTAAGGAGGAAAAGCTTGCCTCCTCTCTCAGCATTGGTTTTAGCAACAACAAGTTCTTCCTCAGTATAAGGCTTATTCTGCGGACTGTAGGCGTTATTAAACAGAGTATTCCCATCTATAACAACAGCCTTAAGAGTTTCGGCATTAAGCAATGCTGCTGTTGACATAAGCAATATAAAAAAAATCATTATTTTTATATTTTTCATTTTTACCTCTTTAAAGTTATAAGTTACAGGTTATAAATTATTTTATATTTCCGCCTGTTTCAAGTCTTCAATCACTGGCATTGTTTCCTTGCTTCTTTTTGCAGACAAATCTTTGTAGATAAGATAACTTGAAAAGCAGAAACCAAAGATTATTGCTAACATAATAGGCCAGTTGATATGAACCCAGGGTTCTTTTAGCATGCCCCATTTAGCAAGGATCTCAATATCGTTCCAGAATATCAAAACTACAGGAATGGAATACCTTAGATTTGCACCGAACGTATCAAAGTTTAGTAACTTGTATGCAAGATAAAAAGCTACTGCAAAAGAACAAAAGAACACGGCATAAATGAATTTACCCTTTGCGCCAAAGATCGCTTCATCGTAACCCATAATCAGCAGGACATAGAAAAACCACGTTGTCATAATATATTCAAAAGCGGTTCGTGGTCCATAGTTGTCTATTTTTCCGGTTGCTACAGCACCTCTCATAAGATGGAGTTTTCTTCTGAGGTAAGCAAAAAGATTGCACCTTACGCTTTCCTGAAACATAAGATACATGCAGACCATTAACAGAACTCCAACTGACCATTGCATCATCCTGTATTCTGGATAGCTTCCGTTATAGGTATAAGATACTCCTAATCTTTCACCGCCGTAGATAAGCCCATATTCAAAGGATATCCACATTCCTGTGCCGCCTAAAACCCCGAAAAAGCTCTGCCACCCGTCGCTTTTAAAGAATCTTGTTAAGACAATAAAGAGAAACCCGACAACCATACACCACTGCCCAAATGACCACATTAATTCGGGATGCTCATTATTGATTATCACCATAACCACATGGCCTAAAGCAACAGTAGCGAAGATCCATATTAGTGATAGAGCGGTATAAAATACAGCTTTTAGTTTAATAGGTTTCTGTCTCATTTGTTTTATTGTTGTCATTAAAGGTCTCCTTACAAAAACAATATTTTTATCTCAAAAAAACAAGATACACAATTTTTGATTAAAAGATAAATATAATTAACTTTTAATTTATAAATAAAATATGGAAATATTGTAAATTTTTGTAAATTGAATGTAAATAATTAATCTTAAAATGGATTTTTGATTCTTCAAGGTATCTGATAAATATTATGATAGATGCCGAAGGGGGGATTCGAACCCCCACGGGAAACCCGCCACCCCCTCAAGATGGTGTGTCTGCCAATTCCACCACTCCGGCGTTTGAAAAATCAAAAATTTAAATTAAGTAATCCTGATTAATATTTCCAGCAAAAATCTGAGACAATAATATTTATTACTAAAAAAAAATCAAGATAAAAGTTGCTGATGTTAAGGGAAGAGATGCGTTTGTAATTGAAATTCTTAAAAAATTCTATCTTAGTTTTTTTATTTCAATGTCCTGCCTTAGCTTGACTACTGTATCAGGTGGGATATAACCATGTGCCGATGCAAGTGGATAGATTAAAGACCTTTTTCCTACAAGGGTTCCCGGATTTAAAACAGCATTGCACCCTGTTCCAGAGTTATCTCCCATAATGGCTCCGAGCTTTATTAAACCTGTATCATAGAGCTTATTGTTTATTTTTATTTTTATAGATTTATCAATAGATATCTTATAATTTGAGAGAATAGTTCCAGCTCCGAGATTTACATTGTTTCCAAGAACACTGTCACCAAGATAGTTGAAATGAGGCGCATTGGAACCATCAATCATTATGCTGTTTTTAATCTCTGAAGCATGACCTATGACACAGTTATTACCGACAATAACATTTCCGCGTATATATGCACAGGAACGGATTTCAACATTATTACCAATAATTGCTGGTCCTTTTATTACAGTGCCGGGTTCAATTGTAGTATTTTCACCAATAAAAATGTCATGCCCTTGCAGATAAACACCATCTGTAATTTTGGAGTTGATTCCGGGTCTTAAATTATTTTTCAGGTAGTCAGGAAAAATCTTTAAACAGTCCCAGACAAACTGAAGACCTTCAAACAGTCTCTTATGCTCAAATCTGCTCAGGTCAAAAAAATCTGATGGCAATAACATTAATATTTTTCTCCAATTACCCTTCGACAAGCTCAGGGTGCTTTTTCTGCTGACTCAGTATGAGAGCATGGTGAGCTTGTCGAACCATCATGCAACTGTTACAGATTTTGCAAGAGAACGCGGTTTGTCAACATTTTTTTTAAGCGCAGTAGCAGAAAAATAAGCAAAAAGCTGACCAGCAATAAGCTGCATCAGAGGAGCTATCAGATGAGGAGATTTTGGCAGAATTACTTCTTCATCAAAAATTCCTTTTGCATCTCCAAAATGAAACCCTAAAACAAAACCTGTTCTTGCCTTTATCTCTTCAACATTCCCAAGAGTTAAAGAAAATAATGCGTTATCTTCTTTTGGTGGCATAAAGATTAAAGAGTTAATGTCTTTGTCAATTAATGCGATTGTTCCATGCTTCATAAAACCACCCGACATACCCTCTGCATGGTTGTAAGTGACTTCTTTCATTTTCAGGGCTGATTCAAGCGCTATGGCGCTGTAGATTCCTCTTCCAAGATAGAGCCAGTTTTTAACACGGGCGTGTTTGTATGCTATGTTTCTTATGATTGCAGAATGTTCGTTCAATATTGTTCTTATTATTTCTGAGCCTTCTTCAAGTTCTCTGTGAAATCTCTGGTAGGTCTTTTGAGAAATATTTTTTCTTATTTTCTGCAACTCAATGGCAATGCGAATCAGGATTACTATCTGTGAAAGGGCAGCTTTTGTGCTCAATACACATATCTCCGGTCCTGAATCCTGCATTATGGAGTGATTTACCTCTCTTGCCATTGAAGACCCGACAACGTTAACTATTGCAGATGTTTTTGATTTATTTGATTTGGAAAACCTCAGAGCCCTTAATGTATCGTATGTCTCTCCTGACTGGGAGATTGCAATTATAAGCGTTTTTTCATTTACCTCAGCGATGTATTCAAATTCATCAGAAGATATGGCAGGGATATATTTGCCTGTCAGACTTGAAAAATAATACTGTGCACACAGAGCAACATAATATGTGGTTCCAACTCCGACAAAGTATGTCTTTTCGCTTTCAAGTATCATTTTTGCCAGTGTCAAAATTGATTCTTTTTCTATATTGAGGGCATTGATTATTGTCTGTGGCTCTTCATAGATTTCCTTCAGCATGTAATGGGGATAGCCGCCCTTTTTAGCCATTTCAGCATCCCACTCTATTTTTTTGATTTCCCTTTCTTTCTCTTTTCCTGTAAAAGCGTCTTTTATTTGGAAGTTATCTTTTGTGACAATGGCATATTCTCCGTCATTCAGAAAAACAATATTTTTTGTATATTCGATAAAAGCATTTAAGTCAGAACCAATAAACATATCCCCCATACCAACTCCCAGGACAAGAGGGCTTTCATTCCTTGCGCAGTATATTGTTTCAGGAGAGTGGACTGATATCAGTGCAAAAGCATAGGTTCCTGATAATCTTTTTATTGTTTCTCTGATTGCTTTTTCCACATCTCTGAATTTGCTGTAAAACTCTTCAATCTCGTGGACAATTACTTCAGTATCTGTTTCAGAAAGAAATTTATGCCCTTTTTTCTGAAGCTCTGATTTAAGTTCCCTGTAATTTGAAATAATGCCATTATGTACTATGGCAAATTCCTTGTTGCAGCTCGAGTGAGGGTGTGAGTTCTCTTTTGAAACACCTCCGTGTGTTGCCCATCTTGTATGTGCAATCCCTATTTTCCCTGACAGTTCAAGAAATTTTTCTTTTTGGTTTACTTCATCCACTGCGCCGATGTTTTTCTTTATTTTGATCTGTCCGTCTGAAAGCACAGCAATTCCGCAGGAATCATAGCCGCGGTATTCAAGATTCCTTATGCTATTATAAAGTTTTTTCGTTATATCTGCTCGTCCGATTAATCCGCTTATTCCGCACATAAACAAATCTCTTCAGATAGATCCCTTGTGAGGGATTTTGGCTTTGTGAGGGATAATGGTTCCAGGCAAGATTGTGTTTGAAGCACCTATAACAGCATCGTCTCCGATAAAGGCTCCGAGCTTTTCAAGTTTGCTGTCAATGTATTTGCCGTTTATATGAGTTTTGATGGTTTTCTTTTCTATATCAGTATTTACTGTCATTACTCCTGAACCTATATCAACACTGTCACCAATAATGCTGTCTCCTATAAAAGAAAGGCGCCCTATCTTTGCCTTATCAAATATTATGCTGTTTTTGATTTCAACCCCGTACCCGACAAGGCTTCTTGCCCCGAGTGAAGTATATTCCCTTATAAGGGAGTTGTTGCCAACAAAGGAATCAGCGCCTATATAACAGGGACCGTTTATAGTAACTCCGGCTTTTATTGTTACATTGTCCTCAATGAACACTGGCCCGTTTATACGCACATTGTCTTCAAATCTTGCGGTAGTTGGAATCGTAGTTTTAACTATTGACTTCATCAAAATCTTATTTGCATCAATAACATTCCATGGATATCCCAAGTCTATCCAGTCCTCTTCAAAGATTGAAGCGTGAAGCCCTACATCCTTGACAAGAAGGTCAAAAGCTTTTTCCATGTTGCTTTTAACTTTTGACAGCAGCTTAAAGAAATCGGTTGGAAGGATAAAGACTCCAGCCAAGATATAGTTTCCGAATTTCCTGTTAACCGGTTTTTCTATAATCTTGGTTATCTGAACTTCCTTGTCCATATAGATGTTGCCGTAAAGTCCCGGGGCAGGGGGAAGACAAATGGTTGCAGTAGGTCCCTTTATTGAGTTGAATGAGATTAGGGTGTTAAGGAATATGTTTGGGGAAAAAACAATGTCTCCATAAACAAGAAAAAAATATTCGTTTTGAGAAAATAACTTCTGCGCAGACATTACTGCGCCACCAATGCTTGTAGTTTCCTTCTGCTCGGCATAGGTTATTGAAACCCCACATCTATCACCCCTGCCAAAATATGATTTTATCTTTTCTTTCTGGTGCCCAAGCACAATAATCTGGTCATTGATTCCAATGTCCTTCAATCCAAGGATGATATACTCCAGAACAGGTTTACCGCAGATATTTATCATTGATTTAGGGCGGGTTTCTGTGATTGGGACCAGGTTTCTCCCTTTGCCACCTGCTAAGATAAGAGCTCTCATAAAAAATTTTTCTCCTTAAATTAAGGATACATTATCTAATGAAATTAAATGAACTCAGTCTTATTGTCAATGAAAAATAATAATAGGAAGGAATATAGTGAAAGTATTTTAAATATATTTTATTCATAACGCCTTTCAAAAAGCATATCAACAAGGTTTCCCATGCTTTCTCCCTGATGCCTGCTGATTTCATAGAGTCTTTTTACATCTATTATTCCTTGTGAATTGTATTGCATGTTAAATTCCGAACCTATTACGCTGTCAATCTGTGAGTATATGCTATCAAGATGTTCTTTTAGCAGACCTTCAGCTTTATTCATTGTTTCTTCAAGAAGGAATAGATTCTTGTCGCGGCTTCTTTTTACAAGCTCTTCTTTCAATAACTCGTATTCCTGTTTGTATTGATTGAAAAGAGGTGTGTGTTTGCCTATTATTCCGGGTACGGTTCCTATTCTTAAATCTCTTGCCGTAGATCCATCACTTACTTTTTTGAGAACCGGATATCTTGCTGAAAAGACCTGAACAAAGATTACATCATCAAGGCGTTTAAGAAAATAATTTTTAAATTCATCATCAGTAAACCTTTGCATCTCTGCGGCTGGAAGTAAAGGTTGATAATGCGTGCAGGAGGTTATTGATAAGAATGAAGTTAAAATACAGTAAAAGCAGAGATACTTCAATTTAAGCATAAGAAGACCTCCAAAAGAGTGAGGTAAAAAAACGGAAAGACAGTTTTATAAATTATTTTTTTGCCTGTGATAGTTTAATTATGCTATAAATAATATACTTTCTGTCAAGGAAAATGAACTGAAATCCAAGGAGCGGTTGCGCAAGAACCCAGAAAAAGTCTGTTATTCGCCATTGAGCACCTCTGTACTTGTTATGTTTGATGAGGTTGCAGAAGCAGTAATGATTATATCAGAAGTAAATTACCACGTGCTTCCGTACAGGGTATTCAGGTTGTTTCTTTCATTAAAAGAAAATATAAAAAGGAATCTGCTTGGAATCTGAAATCCTAAAAACATTTAATAAAAAGATAATCATTTTCATTATTATTCTAATTTTAGTTGCTGGTTGCGCATCTCAATCAGACAGGAGAAAGGAACTATTAAGAGGTAATATCCATAACCTGCTTGGCACTCCGTACCAATGGGGAACTATTTCTAAAAAAGGGATTGATTGCTCAGGATTTACTCAGGAGGTTTACAGGAGGGCAGGGGTGGCTATTCCAAGAACTGTTCAGGAGCAGTTTGAAAAGGGAAGGGAGGTTGAAGAGGATGAGCTTGAGTACGGGGATTTAGTGTTCTTTCATGCAAAGCCGGGAGATAGTTTAGATTGCTGCCTTTCTCTATGTATCCTGCCTAATTTAAAAGTTCATCGCTCAAAAACGGCTACCCATGTCGGAATATATCTTGATGGAAGAAAATTTGTGCACGCCTCCGCAAGCCGGGGTGTGGTTGCTGACGATTTGAATAGTCAGCACTGGAAAGAACGGTTTGCCGGTGCAAGGCGTTTACTGGATTAGGCACTGAACAGTGCCTCCTCCAGTCAGGTTTTCTATTTTCCTGAGTGTTTCTTTTTTCGGATTGATTTTTATTTCCTGATTCAGGTCAATTATTACTGACAATTTCTGTGGTGTTGCTATTTTGAATACAACAGTGCATTTCCCTTTTTCGTTTACAAAAAGCTCCCTGAGTTCATTAAGGGAGTCTTTTGTTATTCCTGTTGCCGTAAAATCAATCAGTATTTTTGAAGCCATTTCTTCTTCAGCATTTTCAAGAGATATGATTCTCTCTGCAATGATTTTTGGTGACTGGCTTTTATATGTAACTTTTCCTTTCACTAATATCGGGCTGTCTTTTTCCAAAAGGTTAGATGACTTTTTGTAAACTTCAGAGAAAGCAACTATTTCAACCTCTCCTGTCATATCTTCAAGATTAATAAATGCCATCTCCTCATTTTTCTTGTTTAAATGTTTTTTGCAATTCTTGACCATTCCTCCTAAATAAACAACATCCCCTTCTTTTTTTGAAAATTTTGGATTTTCCTGAACTATTACTGATTCCTCCTCTTCCCCGTTTGAGCCGTTATTCTTAAAGGACAGGGTTTCACATTTGCAGTTTGTTATTCTCTCAATTATCGATGCATAACGTGCAAGAGGATGTCCTGTGAGATAAAAGCCGAGAATCTCTTTTTCCTTTGTCAGCAGTTCATGCTCGGACCATTCAGGACTATCAGGCATTGATACTGAATCATTTACAATCGGTTCCTCAGCGCTGGAAACATCAAAAAGATTTGTCTGCCCTGATTGTTTTTCCTTCTGTATCTTTTGAGCTTTTTCCATGAATAAATCTATGCTCAAAACCATCTGGCGACGGTTCCCTCCAAGTTTATCAAATGCCCCTGCAAGGATCAGGCTTTCAATTACTCTTTTGTTGACAACCCTTAAATCAACATTTGTACAGAACTCAAAAAGGCTTTTAAATCCTTTGATTTCATTTCTTGTTCTTATGATAGATTCAATAGCCTGAACTCCAACATTTTTTACAGCTGTAAGACCAAAGTTTATGGAATTTCCCTTTATTGTGAAATCCCCAAAACTTTCATTTATATCAGGAGGCAGAATTTCTATTCCCATTTCCCTGCAGTCAGAGATGTATTTTACTATCTTGTCATTATTGCCCACTTCACTTGAAAGAAGCGATGCCATGAATTCAACCGGGTAGTGTGCCTTGAGATAAGCAGTTCTGTAAGCTATCAGCGCATATGCAGCGCTGTGTGATTTGTTAAAGCCGTAACCGGCAAATTTTTCCATAAGGTCAAATATTTTTTCAGCCTTTGAAGGATTGATTCCGTTTTTCTTTGCCCCTTCAATGAACTTTTCTCTCTGTTTGCTCATCAGCTCGGCTTTTTTCTTTCCCATTGCACTTCTGAGGATGTCAGCCTCTGCAAGAGAAAAGCCTGCAAGTTCATTTGCGATTTTCATCACCTGTTCCTGATAGAGAATCACCCCATGGGTGTTTTCAAGAATATTTTTTAAAGCAGGAACATCATAAGTGACTTTTTTCTTTCCGTGTTTTGCCATTATAAAATCTTCACCCATACCGCTCTGAAGAGGTCCGGGCCTGTAGAGCGCAATGAGAACAATCAGTTCTTCATAAATGCCGGGTTTTAATTTTCTCAAAAGGTCTCTCATTCCTCCACTCTCAAGCTGGAACACACCGGCGGTGTTTGCTTCAGAGAGCAGTTTGTAGGTAAGAGGGTCGTCAAGGGTAATCTGGTCAAGCAAAAGTTCTGTGCCCTGATTGTTTTTAATCATCTCAATTGTTTTTTTGATGACAGTCAGGGTCTTGAGGCCAAGAAAATCCATTTTTAAAAGGCCTATTGTCTGAATGTCATCCATAGGAAACTGAGTAAGAATTTCTTCTCCTGACTTGTTGCTTCCTCTCTGTTCTGATGATTTGTAGAGCGGCAAAAACTCTTCAAGCGGCTTTGGAGAGATAACAACTCCGGCAGCGTGGGTTGATGGTTGCCGTGACAAGCCTTCAAGGATTTTTGCAATTTTGAAAAGTTCGGCAACCTTTTCATCCTGCTGCATTAATTCATTTAGCTTTGGCTCTTCTGCAGTAGCCTGCTCTATAGTTATTTTAGGGCGAAATGGAATAAGCTTTGCAATGCTGTCAACAACAGCATAGGGCATTCCAAGCACCCTGCCAACATCTTTTATGACTGCTCTTGCCATAAGGGTTCCAAAGGTGATTATCTGTCCAACATTGTTTTTGCCGTATTTATTCTTCACATAGCTTATCACCTCGTCCCTGCGGTCCTGGCAGAAATCTGTGTCTATATCAGGCATACTTTTTCTTTCAGGGTTTAAAAACCTTTCAAAAATAAGACCGTATTTGATTGGGTCAATGTCAGTTATGTTAAGGGCATAAGCTGCTAAACTTCCTGCAGCAGAGCCCCTTCCCGGACCAACAGGGATATTGTTTTCCTTTGCATATTTAATAAAATCCCAGACAATGAGAAAATAGCCTGAGAAATTCATTTTTGTTATGACATCAAGCTCATAATCAAGCCGTTTCCTGTAAAGGGAAGTAATCTCCTCAAAATCCTTTTCTTCTGCTTTTGTTTTTATCTTTTCAAGCCTCTTCTCAAGTCCTTCCTTTGCGAGGGTTATGAGGTATTCATTGAGGCTCAGATTTTCAGGTGGATGATAGACTGGAAGATATGACCTGTCAAAATCGAGGATGAGGTTGCATTTTTCCGCTATCTTAATTGTATTGTGTATTGCATCAGGAATTTCCTTGAATGAATTCCACATATCTTCAGGCGATTTAAAGAAAAACTGGTTTGAAGAAAAAGAGAGTCTTTTTGTATCAGAAAGGGTTTTGCCTGTACCGATGCACAGAAGCACTTCGTGGGCTAATGCATCAGACTTTGAAAGGTAATGACAGTCGTTTGTGGCAACTAGAGGAAGGTTAAGCTTGTTTGCTAACTCTATAAGTTTTTTGTTCACTGATTTCTGGGCTTCAATGCCGTTATCCTGAAGCTCAATGTAAAAATCATCTTTTTCAAAGATTCCTCTGTAGAATTCTGCAACATTGCAGGCATCTTCGAATTTGTCATGGTTTAAGAGAGAGGGGATTTCTCCTTTCAGGCACGAAGTCATCCCTATCAACCCCGAGGAGTATTTTGCAAGAATCTCCTTATCAATTCTTGGCCTGTAATAGAAACCTTCAAGATATGATTTTGTAACAAGCTTAATAAGGTTATGAAAACCTGTCTGATTCTTGACAAGCAATATAAAATGAAAGGATGCCTCGGAGATTCCTTTTGGAGAAGATTTTTCATGCCTGCTTCCTGGCGCAACATATACTTCACATCCGATGATTGGCTTTATTCCCATGTTAAGAGCTTCTTTGTAAAACTGAATGACTCCGAACATATTCCCGTGGTCAGTGATTGCAAGGGCAGGCATTCTGAATTCGTTGGATTTTTTTATCAGGTCCTTTATCTTTAAAGCCCCGTCCAAAAGACTGTACTCTGTGTGGACGTGGAGATGTACAAAATCTGAATGTATCATTAAAGTTCTCCTGAGATTTCTTTCTCTTTAGCCTTTTCCCATAATTTATCAAGCTCATCAAGAGAAAATTTCTCTATGCTCTTTCCGGTTTTTCCAATCTTTTTTTCTATGAAGTGAAATCTTGAAATGAATTTCCTTGCAGTTTTTTTAAGAGCGTCATCGGGGTTAATTTTTAAAAACCTTGAAATGTTTATTAAAGTAAAAAACAAATCCCCAATCTCTTCTTCTATTTTTTCTTTTTTGCCTTCTGCATATGCATTTTCAAACTCTGACAGCTCTTCTTTGAATTTTGCAAAAACCTGGCTGATATTTTCCCAGTCAAAGCCAACCCTTGAAGCTTTGTCCTGAATGCGCTGTGCATAGAGGAGTGCAGGGAGGGTTTTTGGTATTCCCCCAAGGAGAGATTTTTTCTTTTTTTCTTTGTTTTCGCTCTTCTTGATTTCCTCCCATTGCTTCAGAACTTCTTTTGAAGATTTTGCATCCTGACCTTTAAACACATGGGGATGGCGCCTTACCATCTTGTCGTGAAGAACATCTAATATTTCTTTTATTGTAAACTCATTGCTCTCTTTTGCAATCTGTGCGTGAAATATGACCTGAAGAAGGAGGTCTCCGAGTTCTTCTTTAATAAGCTCAGGGTCCTTTTCCTCTATAGCTTCCAGCACTTCGTAAGCCTCTTCGATTAAAAGCGGTTTGATTGACTCCCGTGTCTGTTCCTTATCCCACGGGCATCCATTTGGTCCCCTGAGGGTTTCTATCACCTTAACAACCTTGTCAAAACTATGCTGTTCTTTTTTCTTATTTGATTTTTTGTGTGGCAAAAAAGTCTCCTTTTTAGGATTTCATTAAATAACTATCAAAAGAAAATCTGTTTTGCAATTAAATTTAGAAAAGTTTTTAAACTTGCCTTCAACGTGTAGAGACTGTAAATTTATTTGTATGAAAAGAGACCCCTGCAGACTGACTGAAAATGTCATTGCGATACAGCCTGAATGACAAAAAGGGATTACCTTGAAAGTCTGTTCTTGACAAGCCTGAATAAAGGAACTTTTTGATGCGCTACGCCATCATATCTGATATCCATTCAAACCTTGAAGCCCTTGAAGCAGCACTTGAACTGATTGATAAAGAAAGGGTTGATAAGATTCTGTGCCTTGGAGACATAGTTGGTTACAATACAAATCCAAATGAGTGTGCTGAAATAACAAGAGAGCGTGGAATTAAGGCAATAATGGGGAATCATGACAGGGCTTCCTGTGGAATGTCAGAGCCGGATAATTTCAATGAATATGCAAAAGAGGCGGTTTTATGGACAAGAAAGCATCTCGCAAAGGAAAATTCTGACTACCTGAAATCTTTTAGGGAAATGTTTCTTTTTGAAGACAGATTCCTTCTGGTACATGGTTCACCAAGAAATCCTGATGAGTATATCTTAAGCGCACGTTCTGCAGGAGAGAACCTGCAATATATGGAGAATAATTTTGAAGATATAAGCATCTGCTTTTTTGGGCACACACATGTAAAGGCTCTCTATTGTTCACAAGGAAAGCAGGGTGTTGTTTCAGATTCAGAAGAGGGAATAACGTTTTCTGGTGAAGAAACATTTCTTGTAAATCCCGGCTCAGTTGGCCAGCCAAGGGATGGAGACAAAAGAGGCTCCTTTATCATCTTTGATTCAGAAAAAAGGCTCATATGGTTTAAAGCGGTTCCTTATGATATAGAAAAGACAGCTTCAAAAATAATTAGAGCAGGGTTGCCGGTTTTCCTGGCAGAAAGGCTGTTTATAGGGTGGTGATGTAGGTGTGTTCACCGAACCGCATTACTCCGGCGTTGTTGGCCACCATGTCCTATAGAAGTAGCAGAGCAAGGCTCTGCGGCTACATTAATATTTCACTTCCACCAGAAAAAGCCCTTTTGCAGGGGCTGTGGGACCAGCAGTCCTTCTGTCTTTTGCATTGAGGATGTCTTTCATTATATGAGGACTTATTTCTCCTGTCCCGACTTTTACAAGGGTACCGACCATGTTTCTTACCATGTGTTTCAAAAAACCAGAACCTTTAACCCATATTTCAAAAAGCTCGCCATTGGTTTTTATCTCAATAAGGTCAATCCTTCTTACAGTTGATTTTGCATCACATCCTGTACCCTGAAATGATGCAAAATCCTTTTCACCAACAAGATATTTCGCAGCCTCCTTCATTGATTCTATATCAAGTTTATACCATATGTGCCAGGAATAGGGATAATAAAACGGGGAGTGGATTGGAGATTTCCATATCTGATACTTATAAACCTTTCCTTTAGATTTAAAGCGGGAATGAAATTCTTCATCAACAGCTTCAATATTTTTTACTGAAATATCTTTAGGAAGAACACAGTTTAAAAATCTTAAAAAGTTTTTGTTATTCTGCCACAAAAAAACATTATCTGATGATAAAAAAAGTTTTGATGAATGGAAATTTGCTACCTGTCCAAGAGCGTGAACTCCGGCATCAGTTCTTGCCGCACCTGTCAGATTTATCTTTTCCTGAAGGAGTTTTTCAATAGATTCTGTTAAAATCTTTTCAATGGTTACAGCATTTGGCTGGACCTGCCATCCTGAATAATTGGTTCCGTTATACTGAATCTTCAGTTTGAAATTAGTCATTATGATTTTCAGAAACCTTTTCTTAGAAAGAAAAAAATCCCAAGTGATGTTATAAAGATTAAAATGATTGGTAGCACCATTTTTTTATAGATTCCTGAAAATTTGCTATTGAAATACTGGCGGGTCAGTACAAGGCAGAGATGTGTTGGCGATATGAGCACTCCAATAAACCCTGAAGCGTATGCAAGAGGAAGAAATGTTATATCACTTGATAAACTCAAAAGAATGGGGAAGGTCATCCCTACAAAAGCCACAGTTATGCCTGTGAGAAGACCTATTATGAATGGCATCAGGATTGCAAGCCATACAAGGGAGAATCCAAGGTTTTGAAAATCATTAGATAACAATTGGATAGCACCGCTTACTTTAAGGATATCTTTAAAATACATTACAGCAAAAACAATCAAAAGCATTGGAATGGAAAAGTTATTTTTTGAGATTGAGAAAAAACTCTTAAGCGGGATGCGGTAAATAACAATACTTAAAATAATTGTAATTATCAGGACAAGGCAAATGTCAATTTTGAAAATAAGAATAAGTGCGAGAAAAACAATGAGAGGGAATGCAGCAAAAAGAAAAACAAAATGCCCGACTCTTTCAGGTTTTTCGTGTTCTTCAAGGTGTGCTTTGCTGATTCCCCATAAACCTGCACCAATGCCTCCTACAATAGCAGCAGCAGAGAGCAAGGAATTGTAAAAAACAACAGTTGAAATTCCGCAACCAAGAATACTGGCTGAAAGAAGAACACCGGGATAGGTCGGAAGGCAGTATTCCCAGAGATGCCTGAACCAGAAATTGATGAATGCCTTGTGCTCATTCTTAAGGTTGAGTTTGGCTGATGACTGGTCAACAAGTGGCGCAGAAAGGTATGCGCCGCCCATAATTGGCATAAGCCCCATTATTGCAGGGAGCATTGCCATTGTGATTCTTGAATCCTGAAAGATATGCTCAATTTTATTTATCACCATATTAAGCTGTCCTGATTCCTTCCAGAGGTCATTGAATATGAGAACAAGAATGATGGCTCCACCAAGCTGGATTGTTTCATAAGAAAGAATGACATTAGGAATTTCTTTGAAAAAGGATTCAAAGGGCAATGAAAACAGAATTCCAAAAAGCACAGCAGATGAGAGTATGGAAAGCCCTAAATCAAGCTTTCTCCAGACAAGGAAGATAAGCAGGGCAAGCACAATTAGAATTTTCAGCAAATCAAGCATAAAAATCTTTCTTTGCGGATTCTATCCTCGTATTAATTTCTTTTTTAATTCCTCTTCATCCACATGGAATTTAAAGGCTTTTTTGCCATTGATGAATATTATTGGTATCTGTTCCTTGTATTTTTCTAAAACTGAATTGTCAGACGAGATATCAATCTCTTTTAATTCAAAATGGAGTGTTTCTTTTACTTTCAACAAAATTTTTTTTGCCTCCTCACACAGAGAGCAGTGGGGCTTGGAGTAGATTTCAACAAGGGGAAGTTTCGGGTTTCGTGACTCGTGGCTCGTGGCTCGTTTGTTTGAGGAGGCAGGGTGAGGATTGAGATGGGCAGACGCAAGGTCTGCCCCTACAGTTTCACTCCGAACTTCATTTTGACTTTTGATTTTTAATTTTTGCTTTTCCTTCAGTTTCCACCTGTCATGCATCCATGCCCACTGGGATGGATATTCGGTTATCATTCTCTCAATTGCTTTTGTGAAGTTTAAAGTGTTTGTGTAGATATCCTTTTCCCTGTCTCCTGTAATGACTACTTCTTCCGGCGGATAGAATTTAATCAGAAAATTATCCTTATCCCTTCTTATAACGCATCCCGGCAGGACTGATGCACCTGTCTTCATTGCAAAGACTGCAGTACCTGTTGGAGTTGTTGCCGGTTTCCCGAAAAAATCTACACACAGAAAACCTCTTCTTGTGTACTGGTCAATCAAAAGCCCCAGAATTTCATTATTGCGAAGAGCCTCCAAAACTTCCTTCATCATATGATTTTCATAGCCTTTTTCCCTGACAATAACCTTTGTTCCGTGAAAAACTCTCAGGTTTTTCAAGATTTCATCAATCCATTGGTTTGAATAACGACGTGAAATTACTGCAGTAGGGTATCCCATTAATGAAATAGAAGCTGGAAAAAACTCCCAGTTTCCAATATGTCCGGTTATTACTATTGCACCTTTCCCTTTTTTTAATGCTTCATCAAGATGTTCAAGACCTTCAACAGAGACATAGTTTTTTAAATTCGAAAGATTAATCTTTGGAATATGGAGTGCTTCTATTCCATTTCTGCCAAGGTTTATAAAAGAGATTTTTGCAGTGTCTTTTATTTCCTTTTCAGAAAATTTATTTCCAAAAACAAACTTTATATTTTCTTCTGCTCTTTTGCGGTCTTTTCTTAAAATCAGATAACAGACCCATCCTCCAAAAGCGCCAATGGAACTTTTAGCTTTAAAAGGAAGATACCATATTGACAACACGAGCAACCTAACAGCTAAATATACAAAGTACCTTCTTGTTTTTTTAATTTGTTTTTTTATTAAATCCCCCCATCCCCCCTTTGCTAAGGGGGGGGTAGGGGGGATTATTACCTTTTTTGAAAATGAATTTTTCATCTCAAGCCCTCGGATGATGTTTTTTATAGATTTCCCTGATTTTTTCAGTTGTAAGATGTGTGTAGATTTGGGTTGTTGAAATGTCTGAATGTCCAAGGAGTGCCTGAACAGACCTCAAATCAGCGCCGCCTTCAAGGAGGTGGCTTGCAAAGGAATGCCTGAGAGTATGAGGGGATATAGTCTTTTTTATTCCGGCTTTTAAAGCATACTTTTTTATAATTTTCCAAAACCCCTGTCTTGTCATTTTTTTTCCTGACCTTGTAAGAAAAAGGTGATCAGATGTTGATTTTTTTAAAAGTATAGATCTTGCCTCGTCGAGATAATTCCTGACACATTTTACTGCAATTTCTCCAACCGGAACAACCCTCTCCTTTGAGCCTTTCCCAAAACACCTCAGGAACCCGACTTCAAGGTTTATGTTGTTAGTGGTAAGTTCAACCAGCTCAGAAACCCTGAGCCCGGCTCCATACAGAATCTCAAGCATAGCCTGGTCCCTTATACCTACAGGGATTTTAGTATCAGGCTGGCACAAAAGCGAGTTAACTTCTACTATGTTTAATGTATGAGGAAGCTTTTTCCATGTTTTCGGCGACTCGATATTTACAATGGGATTATCCTCAATAGCGCCTTTCATCTGCAGGTATTTGAAAAAACCTTTTAAGGAGGCGATTTTACGAATGATGGTTTTTGTTGACAGGCTGTGCTTTCTTGAATCTGATATATATGACCTTATGTTTTTTGAGGTAATGGATTTTATATCTTTGAATCCCTGCTTCTCGATTGATGATGCAAAATCTATCAAATCATGCGAATAGGCTTCAAGGCTGTTTTTTGACAATCCCTTTTCGATTGCCAGGTAATCAAAGTAACTTGACAGGGTCTCATCAATATTTGATGTATCAATGCCAGGCATAGTTAAGGACCGGTTTTCTTGTTTTTAATATTCTTTAAAACTACGAAAATAATCAGATAGCTGATAAAAGAAGAAAGAAATCCAAGCACCACTGTTCCTACAGCAAAGGGTTTTGCAATAATCAAAAAATCGTAGAACAGTAATTTAAAGGCTTTTAGATTAAGAGCAAACAAGGCTTCTCCGAAATCGTTTGCAAAGTTCAAAATATAATTCAAAGTGACCGGTGAGGCGCTGCCTACCAGCTTATTTCCTACAACAAGATTTCCTCCATAAATAAAGGGAATGGTCCATGGATTGTGTACTAAAGTTCCAAGTGCTGCCACTCTGATTCTTACACGGAAAAACCATGCCAAAACTACAGCCAGAATGAGATGGAACCCAAGAAAGGGAGTGAAGCCTGAAAAAATCCCAATTGCAAACCCGAGCGCTACCTTGTGTGGCGGGTCATCAAGCTTTAATATATGTTCAAATCCTTCTTTTAAACTCTTTAATAAATTCATTTAAAAAAAATATCATTCAAGATGAAAAAAAAGATATATTCCTGTTACTCCAAAAATTACCGCAGGTGCAAAAGAGGCAATCATCGGAGGGAGTTTTCCTCCATGGCCAAGAGAAATGCCAAAATGAAAAATAATCCAGTAACTGAACCCGAGAATTATTCCCAATACAAATCCTATAACATTTCCCTTTATGCGTCCTGATTTGACGGCAAAAGAGATTCCGATTAACATCATAACAAGGCATGTTGCAGGCATTGATATTTTGGAATACAGATCAACAATGTAAGTCCTGTACTGGTTATGAGCCAATCCGCTCAGTCTAAGTCTTTTTAAATAAGCACTCAGTTCAAAAAAGGACATTGCCTCAGATTTTTTTGCAATACGCTGAAAATCTTCAAAGCTTTCATTAATTGGTATCTCTTTCTGTTCAAATCTTTCCTTTATAGTCCAGTCATTTCCATTAAAAATCCTGTGTACTCCATTAATAAAGATCCATTTGCCATTCCGATAAAGAACTTTCTGCGCATCAAGCCGCTCTTTGAGTTTAAACTTGTTATCAAGATGGTAAATGGTCACTTTATATATTTCTTTTGAAGATTTTATAAGCAAATCCATATTGAAAAACTGGTTTTTTGAACCTCTGTACCATATTTCCTGTACAGAATCTTTTGATGGATTATAAAATGGATTTATTTTCCCTTTTATTTCATATCCCAAATCATAAAATTTCTGGTTAGTGGTTGGGAGAATCAATTCATTAATTCCAAAAGTCAGAAAAGTTAATAAAACACCAAGCAGAACAAGAGGAATAAAGACTCTGTAAAGACTTATGGCGTTTGAAGTTACTGCTATTAATTCATTCTGGACTATGAAATTTCTTATTGTTAGAAGAGTTGCAAACAGAATAGCAAAAGGAAAAACAGAAAAAATCATAAAGGGGAGTTTGAATGCGTAATAGCGCAGTAGAAGGATTATTGAAGAATGGTTTTCGATTATGTCGTCTATTCTTTCAAACAGGTCTGCAATCAGAAAGACTGACAGAAAAACAAGCAGTATTATTCCGAATGTCCGCAGAAACTCTTTTATTACGTATCTATCAAGGATTTTCATAAATTTAGTTTTGAGCTTTTAATCTTTAATATTTGCACTTTTTCATAATTATGAAAAGATAACATTTTTATAAGCCCATTGTAAACTGTATTTAAAATTAAAAAATAATTGTTTATTATTTGCCATTAATTATTTAAAATAAGTTTTTAGTTATAAAAGGAAACTATGAAGGAAAGATTAACTACAGTAGAGGGAATTATTGAGCGGGTTGTCTATACAAGCGAAGAAGACAATTATACTGTTGCAAGGGTGAAGCTCAGCGATGAATATAAAATCATCACAGTTGTCGGGAATTTATTTGGAGCAAACCTTGGAGAGACTCTTAAGCTCACCGGTGAGTGGGTAAATCACAAGAAGTTCGGAGAGCAGTTTAAAATTGAAAGCTATGTTCCTGTTATACCTGCGACAACAAACGGAATTGAAAAATACCTTGGTTCAGGGCTTATAAAGGGAGTTGGCCCTGTTATGGCAAAGAGGGTAGTTAAGAAATTTGGTCTTAATACACTGGATATAATAGAAAACGACATAGAAAGTCTTAAAAAAGTTGAAGGGATAGGTAAGAAAAGAATAGAGATGATAGCCTGCGCGTGGAATGAGCAGAAGGGGGTAAGGGATGTTATGATTTTTCTGCAGAGCAACGGAGTAAGCCCAGCCTATTCAGCAAAAATTTTTAAGACTTACAAAAATCAGTCTATCTCAATTGTAAAAAACAATCCCTATCGCCTTGCAACAGACATTGTTGGGATAGGATTTAAAATAGCAGACCAGATTGCACAAAACATGGGGATAGAAAAAAACTCTATTGAAAGAGCAAAGGCAGGTGTTGTTTTTGTTTTAAAAGAGCTGGCTGAGGACGGGCATGTCTGCTATCCCTATGAGGAGTTAAAAAATGAGTGCTGCAAGCTTCTTGAGACAGAAGCTGATGTGATTGAAAGTGCCCTTGGAGAACTTGAAAGGACAAAGAACGTTTTCATTGAAAGAAGAAGTGAATATGGAGAAGAGAAACAAGAAGCAATGGTCTATCTGCTCCATTTCTATATGGCGGAATCAGGCGTTGCTGAAAAGATAGCAGATTTGCTAAGGACTCCGTTTGAGAGGGAGATAAAGGACATTGAACATGAGCTAAGCAATGCACAGAAAGGACTAAATATAAAGCTTGCAGATGACCAAGTAAAAGCAATCAAGAACGCTGTTTCAGAAAAAGTTTTAATTATTACAGGAGGACCCGGAACAGGCAAGACAACTATTATCAGGTCAATACTGGGCATTTATGAAAAATTTGGAATAAGAGTAATTTTAGCAGCTCCGACCGGAAGGGCAGCAAAGAGACTTTCAGAGTCAACAGGCAGAGAGGCAAAAACAATTCACCGGCTTCTTGAATATAATCCGCAAAAAGGTGGTTTTGGAAAAAATGAAAATTCAAAACTCAAGACTGATATGGTGGTTGTTGATGAATCCTCGATGGTTGACATTCATCTGATGTATAACCTTCTTAAAGCAATTCCTGAAACATCAAAGTTAATTCTGGTAGGAGATATTCACCAGTTGCCTTCAGTTGGAGCAGGAAATGTTTTAAAGGATATAATTAATTCAGGGAAAGCAGTGGTTGTGCATCTTAAGGAGATTTTCAGGCAGGCTGCCGGAAGCATGATAATTGTTAATGCCCACAGGATTAATCAGGGCAAATTTCCAATAATTCCAAAAAACGAGAGCGGGAGGCTTTTTGATTTTTATTTCATTGAAGAAGAGGATGGTGAAAAGATAGTAAAAATTATAAAAGAGCTGTGTGTTGAAAGAATTCCAGAAAGGTTCAAATTCAATCCAATTGATGATATTCAAGTTTTAAGCCCCATGCATAAAGGTATTACAGGAGCTTCAAACCTCAATCATGAACTGCAGGAAGCGCTGAATCCTGGCGGTGTGGAATTTGCAAGGGGAGGAAGGGTTTTCAGGATTAATGACAAAGTGATGCAGGTGAGAAATAATTATGATAAGGATGTTTATAATGGTGATATAGGAAGGGTAGTGGAAATTGATTTTGAGAAACAGGAATTAAAAGTGTTGTATGATACTGGCATAGTGGGCTATGATTTCTCAGAGCTTGATGAAATATATCTTTCCTATGCAATATCTGTTCACAAGTCTCAGGGTTCTGAGTATAAAGCTGTAATAATACCCCTACTCCCGCAACACTACTTCCTGCTTCAGAGGAACCTTCTTTATACTGCTGTTACCAGAGGGAAAAGGCTTGTCATTTTAGTGGGTACAAAAAAGGCAATCGGAATGGCACTGAGCAACAACAAGGTTCAGGAAAGATACACCTTGCTGAGACAGAGATTGATAAAGCATTAAGTAATTGACATAAATGGTATTAAATCCTAAATTTAAAATCCTAAGTTCTAAACAATTTCAAAAACGAAATATAAATGTTAAAATCTGTTTTGGATTTAAGTAATTTGAATTTTGGATTTGTTTACCTGTCTGCCGGCAGGCAGGGAATTTAGATATTAGAATTTAGAATTTCTATTTTTAGGGGGAGTATTATGAAAGAAAAACCAAAGGTTAAGTTCAGAAAGATAAATTCTCAGGGAAGCCTTGTTGCGTCAGCAACAGTTCCATTAATACCTGAAAAGGGAATATGGATAAGGGACTGGCTGATATTCAATACTAACGAAAAAATATCAAGTTCACCTCCAAGCAGAAAGTATCAGGACAATCAGGGGAATACAAAATATGCTTCATATCTGAGTTTTGACAGCAAAGATCTTTACTGGAAATGGTGCAATAAAATAGCTGACCTCTACAAGGAATGGATAGAAGCAGGGGGGATTGAAGAACCTGTTCAGTATCAGCAGAACAGAGAAGAGAGATTTATTGATGAAACCGTTAAAGAAGAACAACATAACACTGTAGATATTAATGAAGACGATGAATTCAAGGTTCCGTTTTAAAGATTTAATCTAAGGTAATTAATTCTATTCTGCAATTTTTTTCTATTACTTTTCTGAGAACAGATTTGACACTCAAGGCATCATGATTTTTATAAAAGATAATGTCGGCAGAAAAGAGAACCGGGGACTCCCTTTTTAAATTTTCAGGTGAAATGATTTGCTCTGAGAGGGTGTTGTTAAAAGCATATACAACAGGGAAGGAGTTGCTTTCTGAAAGGAACTGCAATGCTTCTTTTATATTTTGAAGGGAAGATAAAGTTTTAAAGTCAAAGAGCACAATTGTTCCTATCCTGTTAGAAGAAAGCAATTCCCAGAGAGGTGAGAGTTCTACTGATGACGGGAAGGCGCATAATGAGATAAAGGCTTCGTGTGTTATCCTGAAGCTGCCAATATCCCTAAACTCATTTTCTGTCCGGTAAATTTTCCTTCCTGAGCTAAAGTCCTTAAAGCCTGTTTCAATGGATTTAATAAAATCTTTTTCCAGTTCTTCGTCTGATGAGATTATCAATAATTTAGTTGTGAGGATTTCGCCTTCTCTCCACTGTATGCGTTTGAAAAACTTCCTGAGTTTAAAAAAATCTTCTTTTCCAACCAGGGGGTCAAAGTATTTTCCTTCTTCCTTTTCATTGGCGCTGTGAGGCTTAATGATGCCATTTACTAATAGTATCCTTAGCCCTTCGTAGACATCAAGGTCAGGAAACTGAGAATTGTCTATGAGTTCTCTCATAGATATTTCAGTCTGACATAACCTTATTATATCTGCCAAGACTTCAGAAGATTTCAATTGTGAGATATCATTTGTTCTGTTTACTGTAATTACGGTTTCAAGTGGCGGGAGGGATTCTTTTATGCTTTCAATTTCATCGATTTGACACATTCCATCCAAGAGGAGTTCTTCAGTGTTCATTGATAGATTAAGGGTTTTTGGTATCTCATTTGTATCAAATTCAAAGCTTCCGTGTTTTAGGGTCATCAGGCGGAAAATCGCTTTCAGTCCCTTGGTTTTCCCCATTGAAGCAAAAACTACTGAGCCTTTCTTAAAATATATTTTTGCCATATCTGTCTGGTATGAAACAGTCAAAAGACCATTTCTTTTATTCATAAAAAAAATCTGGATAAGATCTGTCAAGGAAATCTGTGTAAGGTCTCCCCTTATGGTCCTTTCTTTTGAAGAGAACAATATCTCACTTTTCTGTAATGATGATATTGTTTTGTTTATCAGTGAAAGCGTCGTGTATAGATTAAATGGTCTGAGAATAAACCTGTCAGATGTGCTTACAAATTTTGGTGCCAAATCGCCGCAGATATCTTTTGGAGTCAGAAAAATAAAAGGAATTTTATATGATAATGGATGGCTTCTTAATGCTTCACACAGGATGAATTCTTCAGGATTTATTTCTTCCAGATCAACTATGATTAAATCAGGTGTATCTTTTAAAATGTTATTTTTTGATTCTTCTGAGTTTGGAAGAAATTCAACGGAAAAATCTGAGTCCAAAAGAACTTTTTCAAGAGATACTATATAGTTCCTCTTGTTCCCGAGAATTAAAACATTTTTTCCATTTTCAACTGCTTTTGACATATTTAATAAAAATAATATTGCTGAAGTTTTGATATGATATGTTCTATAAAGTAGAAATCAGAAGAGTGAAATCCTGTAAAATAATTTTTATTTTCTTCTCTTCCTATCAAGCCATAGGCATATTTATCGCAAAGAAAAAATATGAAGCGGTAAAAACTGATTTTTTCATCACGAAGATACACAGGAATAATATAGGGCATAGGCAGGGGATGTTTTCCTTTGAGCCCCATAATGTATGAGATTGTTTTAATGTTCTTTAAAGCGTGATAATTATGAACTCCTATTTCAGGGTTTGAAAAATTTTTTATTCCTATGAACAGCATTCCGTTCCTGTCTTTGTTGAGTATTATATCCTGAAGGACAGATTTCTGGACCTGATCAATAAAAAAAGAAGAAAAATGGAACTGAAAGGTTTTCTGCAGGGGTGGATATGAAGAATTAATTTCAGAATGAGGCAGATATTTTTTTTCAATAATCGAATCGATAAGCTCCCAAAAACTTGAATTCATTATCTTAGCATTAAGAGCAAGGCTTTTTCTTTTTTTTTCGTTTTTCTCTATGGCTTTGATGATTAAATCAGCAAATGTTTTACCTTCATCAGGAGCAGTTGAGTGCACTATGTTTAACTTGAAACAAAGTTCTTTTCCGTCAGGGTTGTTTTCAGAAGAACGGAAAAAGTTTTCTATCCGTTTTATCAGCATAATTGACCCGAAGGAATCTGTCTCAGTTACATGAATTCCAAAAGAGTTATGGGAGAGGCGGGAAAGAAAGTCAGATTTCCTGAGAATGGAACGAAGGCTGTGACAGAAGAATTCTATTTGGTCTTCTGCAAAGTCTTTTCCGTCAGAATTAACGATTTCATCAAAGTTTTCAATAAAAACATAAATGAGGGATGTCTTACGGTTATATCTCTTTGCGATGGTAAGGAGGTTTTCTCCCATTACAAAGAAGAAATCCTTATTATAAATTCCTGATAGTTGATCCAGAAAAAGCTTCTCGTTTATACTTTCATCAAACATATTTCACTTTAACATTTCAGGATAAATTTTAACATTATATTTGCTTTTTAAAGCAGCTATTTCTTCGTCCATTACCTTCAAGAAATTTTCTCTCTCAAGAGTATTTTTTATTGTATCTTTGACAGCATCAAGGTCAACATACTTATCAGGTTCTTTCCCTATAAGCTTTATTATATAATAGCCGTCACTGGTTTTGATTGGTTTGCTGATTTCCCAGAATTTTAGCGAGAAGGCAATGTCAATGAATTCCTTGTTCCTTCCAACTTTTGGCATTCCTTCATCCTTATAAACACGGGAAGGAGATTTAACTTCGTATGAAGATTTTATTCCACTAAGCTTGCTCCTGGCAATTTCCTTAAATTCATATCTCTTGAGCATACCAGAGACCTGCTTTGCTTCTTTTTCTGTTTCAGTCCTGATATAATGGATGTCAACATATCCCTTCTTGAAATATTTATCATTTTTATGTTTCTTATAATATTCTCTGATATCATATTCAGAAGGGGTAGCTTTTGGTTTTATGTATTTGTTTATGTATAAATCCCTGACAAGCAGTTTCCTGAAGTTATCAACCTTTAAAATAATTTTTTCATTCCTGTCCATGGATTTTTCCTTGCCTGCAAGGAAAAGCATTTCAGTTGTCAGGATGTCCTGAAGAAGATTTTTTTTATCATTAAAAGTCCTGAACTGTGATTTATATTCCTCCGGAAGAATCTCAATGTTTTTCTTGAGATCCTCCATTGATATTTTATCTTTATTTATTACTGCCAGTATTTTTTCCTTATCTGAGATTTTTTCACCTGTAGATTGGCTTCCGCAATAGGAAAGACAAGAGGATATGATTAGGAATACTGAAATATATTTTAGAATATTCTTCATTAAATTAGAAAATGTCCATAAATGTCATTGCGAGCCATGAGCTTGTCGAATGGCGAAGCAATCTCGTTTATCAGTTTTCAGTTCTCAGCAGTCAGCTATTAGTTAAAAAAGTTATAGGTTATAAGTTAATTTTTAATAATTACCTTTCTCCCCTTTATCTCAATCTTTCCCTCAGCAAAAAGCATAATGGCTTTTGAATAAAGGATGTGTTCTTTTTCAAGGATTCTTGATGAGAGAGATTCTTCTGTGTCATTGTCCAAAACAGGAACTGCTTCCTGAAGGATTATTGGACCTGTGTCTGTTCCCTCATCAACAAAGTGAACTGTACAGCCAGCGATTTTTACTCCATAGTTGAGGGCTTGTTTTTGTGCGTGAGTTCCTGGAAATGATGGAAGCAGTGCAGGGTGAATGTTAATTATTCTGTGCTTGAATGTGTTTATAAAAAATGAGCTCAGAATTCTCATAAATCCTGCAAGGCAGACAAGTTCCACTCCTTCTGTTCTCAATACTTCAATTATTGATTTTTCAAATTCTTCCCGGGACTTGAAGTTTCTGTGTTCTATAACTTTTGTTTTTATGCTGTGCTTTTCTGCCCTTGAAAGCGCATATGCACCAGAAATATTACTGATGACGATTGCGATTTCAGCAGGGATATTTCCGTTTTTAATATTATCAATTATGCTCTGGAGATTTGTTCCCCTTCCTGAAACAAGAACTCCGATTCTCAGTTTATTCATAAAACTTTAATTTTTGCCTTAGGGTAGCCGCAGGTGTTCAACTGAGCTCACAACTAAGTCTTCAGCCTGCGAGAAATAAAAAAAATTGCATTCTGTAAGAAAAATTTATATTCTAATTCTTTCGATTTTGCAATTGAAATTCAATTGTAAAATAAATATATGAGAATAATCACTTAATAAGTTTCTATAATAACTTTTGCGCTTCCTGTGGCTCCTGTATTGGCAACTGCCCAAACAGGGCTATAATCAGGAGAGGAAAAAGCCACTTTCATCCGCTAACTTCGCAGTGCCCGTATTATATCTATCCTTGATGCCCTGACTGCCGGAAGAAAGCCTCCTATGATTCCCATAACAATGGCAAAAACCATTGACTCGATTGCAATGCTTGGTGTCAGGGTGAAGGAGAAGGCAAGCTCTGAGAATGTCTGGAAATTCATTGTGGATATTGTGATAAGCTGCATGAAGGATGCTGCCACAAGCCCTGCGAATCCTCCGATTGCAGATATAAAAATTGATTCCATGAGAAAGGCAACAAGGATATTTCCACGCCTGAATCCGAGCACCCTGAGTGTACCGATTTCTGTAACCCTGTTTGCAACAGAGCCGTACATTGTCACCATTGCCCCTATCATTGAGCCGAGGCTGAAGATGATGGTGATTGCAAGTCCAAGGATTTTCAGAAAAGATGCGAGTATTTCTGATTGCTCTGCATAGTATTTCCTTTCCCGTTTTACCTCAAGGGTAAGACGAGGGTCATTTTCCAGTCTGGTTTTTATCTTTTCAAAAAAACTTATATCTTTAAGTTGCACTGTTATTGAAGAATAAACAGGCCTGCGGAAGGCTGCCATTACCTGATTCACGTCTCCCCAGACTTCAGAGTCAAAACCACTTCCTCCTCCATCAAATATTCCGACAACTTTCCAGTCCCTGAGGGCAAAGCGTAATGTTTTGCCAAGCCTGATTTCGCTGAAGTTTTTTGCAATCGAGCTTCCAACAATTATCTCCTGAAGACCCTCACGCCAGATACGCCCTTCCTTTATTTTTATCTGAGGCCTCATTGTGACTGACACAGGAGAAGTTCCGCGCACAGTTACATTGGACAGATTCTTTGTTTGTTTTTTAATAAGAGAAATAAGAACGATTACTTCTTTTGAGACCATTGCTTTTCCTTTTTCATCTATTACTATTTCGGGCTGGGTCTCGACTACCCCTGCCTGGTCGCGGCTTATGCTGCTTTGCACTTCCGAGACAGAAGACCTCCTGATGACTATTGCATTTTCATCTGAACCTGTATCAACAAGGGTTTTTTTAATCCCGTAGGCAAGCATTAGCACATTCGCGAAAACAAAAACGACAAGGGCAACAGCAATTGAGGTCAGCGCGGTAGTAAACTTTCTTGCTGTGAGATTTTTAAGATTATAATAAACGGGGATTGCCATAAATAATATTTATCCGACCTTTCTCAGGCTTTGTGCAATTGACAGCTTTATTGCCCTCATTAAAGGAAAGATTGATGATGAGATTCCAACGACAAGTGAAATCAGAAAGCTCAAAGCAATGGTATTGTTTGATATTTCAAATACTGGAAGGAATTTTTCAATGGCTTTGCCAAATAATTCTACGATGGGAAAGGTCAGGATTATTCCGGTAAGCCCGCCACACAGCGCAATCATAATGGATTCACCACCAATGAGTGAGATTAAATCCCTTGCGCCAAAACCCATGGTTTTTAATGTTGCATATTCCGGTATTCTTTCCCTTGCAGTCATTGCCATTGTGTTTGAGAGCACAATGAGGATTATTCCAATAATTATAACAGAAACAACCTTCATTGCTTTAATAATTGTTTCAACCATTGAAAGGAAAGACAGCTGAAAAGCCTTTTCAGTTTCAGTTATTGTTTCGTAGAGGGAATTTTTAAAAGTTGAATCTACTGTCTTGCTTATAATGGCAGCATCATCCGGGTTTTTTATATTTATCAGAAACCACCCCACATGGCCTGCCCTTGAAGGGGATTCCCTTTTCATCCTTTCATCAAGGTAATCCCATCTGAAAAAAAACATTGTCCTATCGGTTGATTTTTTTGCACCTCTGTAAATTCCTCTAACAACAAAATCCCAGTTGCCCGGAAAGATGTTTCCTATTATCCTGACAGTGTCTCCGATTTTCCATCCAAATCTCTTTGCAAGGTTCTCACCTATAATACAGGTATTTTTCTGTGTTTCAAATACCTTCTTTTCCTCAGCAGAAAGAAGGAGTTCAGGATAGAGGTTTAAATAGTGCGGATTAATTGCAAAGTCTGAAAAGAAATTTTTTTCCTCTTTGTAAAACCCGCCAAACCATGTCCCGTGTCCTACTGCCGTGACTCCGGGAATCTTTGCAATTTTTTCTCCGTAAGCAAGCGGGAGAGGGGAGATTAGAGAGATGGCGCTTCTGGTAACAAGCCGGTTTTCAGATGACATTTCAACCCCGAAATACCACGCATCAATAACAGTCCGCAAAAGGGCAAAGGCGGTAACCGCTATGGCAATGCCGAGCATTGCAAGAAAAGAGCGCAATTTATGGCGAAAAAGATTTCTGGCTATGAGTTTTGAAAGATTCATTTTATATCAAAACTCCTTTGTCAAGATGCCTTCTTGTATGGGCTTTTTCTGCTGCCCGTGGGTCGTGGGTAACCATTACTATTGTTTTTCCGAATTCCTTATTAAGCCTTCCAAGAAGATTTAAAATATCTTGGGCAGACTGTTTGTCAAGTTCCCCTGTTGGTTCGTCAGCAACGAGAAGTGTTGGATCTGTCACGATTGCCCTCGCTATTGCAACACGCTGTTCCTGCCCTCCGGATAACTGACGCGGATAATGGTCTACTCTGTCAGACAGACCAACAAGGTCAAGAGCTATCCTGACATGTTCCCTTCTTTCTTTCTTCGAGAGGTTTGTAAGGAGAAGCGGAAGTTCTACGTTATCGTGGGCTGTGAGAACAGGAATAAGATTGTACGACTGAAAAATGAATCCAATATTATGGGAGCGCCATTTTGCAAGCTCGGTTTCATTCAGCCTGTTAACTTCTATTCCTGCAACCTTTATTATACCGCTGTCAGGGCGGTCTATGCCTGCAATCAGGTTAAGAAGAGTGGTTTTCCCTGAGCCTGATGGACCCATAAGGGCAAGAAATTCCCCCTCTGGTATTGAAAAGGATATGTCCTGCAGAACAGGAATTTCAATATGGTCTCTCCGGTATGCTTTATAAATATTTTTTAGCTCAACAACATTTCCGTTCATTTTTCCAAAATCTCAATCTTCATTCCGGATTTTAACCCTTCCTTTGGTTTTAAGACAACCTTGTCTCCTTCAGATAGTCCTTCAAGAATTTCCGTCTGGTCTCCAAATTGTTCACCTGTTTTTATGGTTTTTTGAACTGCCTTGTTCTTTTTTAGAATGAAAACGGCTTTTCCGTTAGCGATTGAAAAAACCGCTTCTGAATTAACTGCAAGCTTTGGGGTTTTAACCATATTGTCGGTGACTTCGTCTGAGAGAAAGGAAACTTTTGCGCTCATTTCCGGAAGAATCCGTTTGTCAAAATCCAGAAATTTAATCTTTGTAAGGATTGATGCTTTTGCCCTGTCAGCAGTGGGAACTATCATATGGACCATTGCACGGTATTTAATTTCAGGATATGCATCAAGGGATATTACACAGGGCTGATTTACTCTTATCATTTTAACATTTGTCTCTGAAACATCTGCTTCTACAAGAAGGGAGTTCATATCTGCCATTGTTATCACCGCAGCTTTTGCGTTAACAGAGGAACCGAAAGGCGCAACAACCTCCCCGACATCTGCGTTTTTTGTTAAAACTGTTCCGTCAAATGGCGCCTTTATGAAAGTATTTTCAAACTGTACAGAAGCCTCATCTTTTGCAGCCTTTGCAGCCTTTACTGAAAACTCTGCTGAGACAAGTACTGATGAAGCGGTTTTGTAACGTGCCTGAGCAGCATCAAAAATAGATTTTGATATAGTTCCGTCAGAGACAAGTTTTTTTTTACGCTCATAATCCGCCCTTGCATCCTCAAGCTCAGCCTTTGCCTGATTGATGTTTGAGGAAGAGACCATAAAGTTTTCTTTTGCCCTTGCAAGTGATGCAGACATATCATCGTTTTCAAGTCGTGCAATTATATCTCCCTTCTTGACCTGACTCCCTTCTTCTACCGCAAGATATACAAGACGGCCCGTTCCTTTTGAGGCAACCGCTGCTTGACGCTGTGCAACAACATAACCGCTTGCATTCAGCACTGTTTTTGCCTGATAGGGATAAAATGAGGAGACAGTGGAAATCTCAACTTTACGAGAGGAAGAAAATATACCGGTTTTAAAAATAATAAAAATCACTATCAGCAAAAGAATAGGGACAATAATTTTTATTAAATTGCTGCGTTTCTTTTTTTCGTTGTAACTGTAAGAATCATCCCGCCTGTTGATTTTCAGCATGGAAAGGTCTGTCTTTTCTTTCTCATCACTCATCTTTGTCTTTTCCTTTCATCAATATTATTTTTATAGCAGATTTCTAAAATTTCTCCAAGATAATCTATTTGTCAAGGTTTTTATGAAAATAAAACCCTGAATCCCCCTCACCTTAAAGGCTGTGTCATAACCCCAGTTTTGGTAGGCGCAGGTTTTAGCCTGCGGTAAAAATATATTGTAAATAAAAGAGTTTCGCAACCTAAAGGTTGCGGCTACTAGTCATCTTGGCAATTTCGACACAATTTATTAGAATAGAGGGAAGGGTGAGGGGGATATTCAAATCAAAAATATTTATTGAATAAATCATATAAATTAGCAATATTGAGTTTCAAGATGTTAAAGAAAGCAAGGTTTAAAAAAGAAATATCTCCTTCCATTATTTCCATTGGGACTGCAATTCCTGATAACAGCTATACACAGAAAGAAATATATAATCTGAGCGGATATAAAAGCAGAAGAATAGAGTCGCTGTTTCTTAACAGCGAAATATCCAAAAGGCATATGTTTTTTACCGGCAACGACAATATTCCTCATGAGAATCCTGATGAACTGATTAAAAGATACAAGAGAGGGGCAGTTCAGCTTGGCAAAAAAGCAATCAGGAGATGTCTTGCAAAGAGAGGGATAAAAGCAGATGAGATAGATTTTATAATAACAGCCTCCTGCACCGGATATCTGTGTCCGGGACTATCATCAATTATGGTGAAAGAACTTAAACTGAAAAAAAATATACAGCGTACTGATATTCAGGGAATGGGATGCTGCGGGGCAATGCCGGCGCTTCAGAGGGGATATGACCATGTAAAGGCTTATCCTGAACATAAAGTTCTCGTGCTTTGTGTTGAGATATGTTCAGCAGCTTATTATATAGACAGCTCAATGGAAACAATAATAGGAAACGCAATTTGCGGGGATGGCGCAGGAGCAATGCTTATTGGAAACGGTTTTTCATGTGAGGGGATATATATTCTGGATTTCCAGTCAACTGTTGACTCTGACTATCTTGATTCCGTTGGATTTGTTTCCAAGGATGGAAGGCTGAAAATCGTGCTCGGAAAGGAGATTCAGAATATTGCTGGTCCATCGGTTAAAAAAACTGTTGATGAGCTTCTGAAAAGAAACAGGATTGAAATGAAAGAAATAAAACACTGGATAATCCATCCGGGCGGAAGAAATGTGATTGAAAATATCAAAAAAGAGCTTGGTTTGGATGAAATTGAAATACGCCATTCAAAATCGGTACTGAAAAACTACGGAAATATGTCATCACCAACAGTAATCTTTGTTCTTGAGCAAGTAATTAAAAAGGGAGCTCCTTTGAAAGGGGATTTAGGGATTATGATTGCCCTTGGTCCGGGACTTGCTGCTGAAACAGCATTGTTGAAGTGGTAGTAGAAAATTCTAAATCCTAATTTCTAAACTCTAAATAAATTCAAAAAATATAGGATTTCGAATTTAGAATTTGTTTACCTCTGCGGTTCTATGATTACCTTCATGGATTCGTTTGCCTCTGCCACGAGTTTAAAGCCGAGTGCTGTTTCTCCCAGACTCAGGCGGTGGGTTATCATATCACTGACAATAACTCTTTTTGCCCTGATTAATTCTATTGCAGAAACTGTGTCTTCAGGGGGTCCTGCATAGGACATTGCAAGGGTTATGCCGTCGCGCCAGAGATTCCACATATCAACAGGAATTTTAACCCCGGGCTCAGTTGGCGCAAAAAATAAAATTGTCCCGCCCCTGTCAGCAGATTGTAATGCCTGTTTTATTGCTGACATCGCGCCAGCGCAGAGGATAACAATATCTGCAAGTCTCCCGTTGTTTTTCTCACAAAGCTTTTTTGCAGAATACTCTTTTGCGTTGATTACTGCATCAGCTCCAAACTTTTTTGCTGATTTAAGGCGATATTCATTAATATCCATTGCAATTATTTTCCCTGCACCCAGTGCTCTGGCAAGCTTAATGTGAAGCAAGCCTGATATTCCGCTTCCAATTACAAGCACGCTGTGTCCGGGTTTTAGTTTTGCAATTCTTTGTCCGCGAAGAACGCAGGCTAATGGCTCTGCAAATGTTCCGTCTTCATATGAGACTTTATCAGGTAAAAGAAAGGTTCCGCGGTCAACATTTATCTGCGGGATTCTGAGATACTCTGAAAAGCCACCAGGGTCAAAATTTGTAGAACGCAAAGTATCGCAGACTGAATAATTCCCATTCAGACAGTAATGGCAGGTGTTGCATGGAACATGGTGGGAAACAGAAACCCTGTCTCCAACTTTAAAGCGTTTTACCCCATTGCCAACTTCAACGACTTCTCCTGCTATTTCGTGTCCGAGCACAAGAGGAGCTTTTTTGATTCGGTACCACTCCATTACATCGCTGCCACAAATACCGCTTGCTATTACCTTGACAAGAAGTTCTCCGGAAGCAATCTTTGGAATTGGCATTTCTTCAATTCTTATGTCTTTGTTGTTGTAATATTTTGCGACTCTCATAATATTGTTTTCAATAAAAGTAGTTTTAGGATTCTATTGGTCAAACGGATTGCCTCTGACCGTTCCTTTCCAAATGTAGGGACAGCCTTTACGGCTGTTCGCGGACAGGGATAAACCCTGTCCCTACGTTTTTGGACTTCTCTCGAACCATCGACTTCGAACCCTTAATTTTATTATTCTTTCCTACTCTTAAGGCTATTGAACAAGTCATTTGCTTGTTTTGCATTTGCCTTTTCGTGAATGATTGAACGCAAAGCCCTTATCATTGGAACAGGATGAGGGTTCTGCCAGATGTTTCTTCCAAGGTTTACTCCAATGGCACCTTTCTGCATTCCGTCATAAACAAACTCGAAGACCTCTTTATCTGTGTCAACTTTAGGACCACCTGCCATGACTACCGGAACAGGACAGCCATTCACGACTTTGTCGAAATCTTCGCACCAGTAGGTTTTTACAACTTTTGCCCCAAGCTCTGCAGCAATGCGGCAGCAGAGCGAAAGGTAGCGTACATTCCTTTTCTCTAGTTCCTTTCCAACTGCTGTAACTGCCATTACAGGAATCCCGTATTCCTCAGCATCATTCACAAGATTTGCAAGATTCAGCAAGGTCTGTTTTTCATAGTCGCTTCCAATAAATACAGATATCCCAACGGCTGAAACATTAAGACGAATAGCATCTTTTATTGAAGTAGTCAGTCCTTCGTCTGCCAAATCTTTTCCAACCATGCTTGTTCCGCCTGATACCCTGAGGATAATTGGCGGAGTATTTTCAGGCAGAATACAGGAGCGCAGAACCCCTCGTGTAACAAAGAGTGCGTCAGAGTAGGGGATAAGAGGTTTTATTGTTTCGCCCGGTTTTTCAAGGTTCTTTGTCGGACCCTGAAAATACCCATGGTCTATTGGCATAAACAAACAGTGTCCGTCAGATTTTATCAGTTGCGATAAACGGTTTTTCATTCCCCAGTCCATTGTATTGTTCCTCCTTTATTTTTGTAAAAGGGTTCTAGTGGTCAAGGGTTCAAGGGTTTGAGTGAAGTTTAAAATCATCTCTTGCATCACTTGAACCCTTGAATCCTCAAACCCTTGATTCCTACTTTTCCTTCCTCACAATCAGATATCCTTTCTGCATTGTCCAGTGATGAAATTCATATGTAGTATGGATGCAGGCTATTTTGCAGATGTTTCTTATTCTTTCGTATTCTTCAGAACCTTCTTTCTGCTTGTCAAGGTCAAGCTGTACAGGACATTTTATGTCCTTGCAGTATTCCCTGCGCTTATAGTCTGTATAACCTTTTATTGGCACTGTATGACTCCCAGTTCTCAGTTTACTTCTAATCTGCTTAATTAAAATATTAAAGAAGATAATATATAACAACATAATTTTTCAAGCGAAAAATTAGTCTTTCTAAGAAGCATCATTGACACCATGAATTTTTTTATATAGAATAAAAATGTTTGAAAGGGTTAGGAACGAGATGGGGAAGATCAAGCTTCCGGAAAAGGCAAAACTTTTTTTCGCAATAATGTATGCTGATGATGGCATTTATAAATCAGCCCTAAAGGATTTAAATGAAAAATTTGGTGAGATTGATAAAGAAAGCAAAGCCTTTGAGTTCAATATGACAGGGTACTATGAAGGAGAGATGGGCAGGGGATTATTGAAGAGGTTTGTTACAGCAAAGGATTTAATAGATAAAGAAAGGCTTGCAGAAATAAAAAATCTGACAAACTCAATTGAAGAAAGCTATGCAAGGGAAAACAGAAACCGCACAATCAACATAGACCCGGGCTATATAACTTCTTCAAAACTTGTTCTTGCAACAACGAAGAATTACAGCCACAGAATTTATTTAAGAGACGGAATTTTCGCTGAAGTGACATTCAATTTCAGGAAGAACAGCATTGAATTTAATCCGTGGACATATCCTGATTACAAGCTTTCCGTGACAACTGAGTTTTTTATTGAAACTCACAGGAAGTATATGGAGGCATTGAAGGGTAACTAATTGGAAAATACTAAATTCTAAGCACCAAATTCTAAACAATGATCAAAGTCCAAAATTCAAAATTTGATGACAGAAAAAATGCGGGGTTAAAAAACCCCGCCTATCGATAGGCGGGACATTCTTGTCCCACAGCGGAATGACTGACTGCTGAAAGCGAATTTGAACGGAATTAATGATGGACACAGCTAACTGGAAAATATATCCTCAAAATACTGCGCTTCAGGAAGAACTTGCAAGCACCCTTCTGATTTCAAAAATAACAGCACAGGTTCTTATAAACCGCGGCATAACAAACATCAGGGAAGCAGACTTCTTTCTAAATGGAAATTTTAATAGTATGCACGACCCATTTCTTATGAAGGGAATGGATAGGGCTGTTGAGAGGGTTTTAAGGGCAAAAAGAGATAACGAAAAAGTGCTGGTATTTGGGGATTATGATGCTGATGGAATAACTGCAACATCTGTTCTCTTAATGACATTAAGGGAACTCGGGATGGAACCTTCATTTTATATCCCAAACAGGCTGACTGAGGGATATGGGCTGAATCAGGATGTAATAAAAAAATCAAAAGAACAGGGTTTCAGCCTGTTGATTACTGTAGATACCGGTATAAGCAATTTTAAAGAGGTTTCTTTTGCAAAAGAAATAGGTTTGGACCTGATTGTTACTGACCATCATATTCCTGATAAATCAATATCAGAGGCTTTTGCTGTTTTGAATCCAAAGCAGAATGACTGCAACTATCCTTTTAAGGAACTGGCAGGTGTTGGCATAGCATACAAGTTTGCAATGGCTTGTCTTGGAAACAGTTGCTCTGAATATGTTTTAAACCAGATAATTGCTTTGGCAGCCTTTGGAACAATTGCTGATGTCTCCAGTTTGTCTGGTGAAAACAGGATACTTGTGAAAACAGGCCTTGATATAATGAAAAGGAATGAATTCCCGTGGATAAGCGAATTGATACGGGCATCAAGGCTTGGAAGGAAGGAACTTACTGCTTGGCATATAGGTTATATTCTTGCCCCGATGATTAATGCTGCAGGGAGGCTTGGAAGTGCAAATTGTGGAGTAAACCTTATGACAACAAGAAAAAGAGAGATTGCTGAAAAAATTTCAAGCTTTCTTGACAGAGAAAACCGCACAAGGCAGGCAATGGGAAAAGAGATGATGAGTGAAGCATTAGAGAGGATTGAGAAAACAATAAACCTTGAAGAAGATATGGTGATTATCCTGTCAGAAAACAAATGGCATATAGGATTGCTTGGCATTGTTGCATCAAGGATTTCTGAGCGCTATAGGAAGCCCGTGGTTTTAATAGGAAGCAATGGCAAGGGTTCTGCAAGGTCTGCAGTTGATTTTAATTTATATGAGGCTTTTAAATACTCTGAAGATTGCCTGAAGGGGTATGGAGGTCATAAGTCTGCAGCTGGTTTGACCATTGAAGAGAAGAATTTAAAAGAGTTTTCTGAAAGAATGAACCATTACGGGAGAAAAAAATTATACGGGAAGGATTTGAGCTCAACCATCTGGGCTGATTGTCAGATAAATTTCAAAGATATATCCTTTTCACTTATAGAGGAAATCCAGAAACTGGAACCTTTTGGAACATCAAATCCAGAACCAAATTTTATATCAAATGATGTTGTAGGAGAATCAAAGGTAGTTGGAGGTGGAGGTGAACACCTGAAAATGGAAATGCAACAGGAATCTTTTTCCTTTGGTTCCATATGGTTCAATTTCAAAGAGGAGGGTGGTTTTAAGATTGAAAATAATGGCAGAAATTATGATGTAATTTATTCACCTCATATTAATACATGGAACGGCAGGGAAGAGATTCAGCTTAAAATTAAAGGAATAAGGGGGAAAAGGCTTTAAATACAAAACTTTTTTCTTGCTTTTTTTATCCAGATAAATTATTTTAAATTAAACTCAAGGACTAAGCTTAAAAAGAGTGGGTTTTCCCGCTCTTTTGTTTTTTGAATTATGTTTTCAATGGTAATGTGCTGATTTTTTGTACACAATTAGAGTTTAGAAGCTGCTAATGCTTGATTTTACTGAGAAAGTCAAAGAACTTCTTGAGCCTATTCTTTTATATGAAGGGATAGAATTAGTTGAGATAGAGGTGAAAAAGCAGAAAACAGGACATCTTTTGAAAATTTTTATTGATAAAGAAGGCGGGGTAAAGCTGGATGACTGTGAGAATGTAAGCGAGCAGTTGAGCAGGATACTTGATGTTGAGGATATATTCCAGTGGAAATATGTCCTTGAAGTTTCATCTCCGGGGATTGACAGGCCATTAAAGACTCAGAAAGATTTTAAAAGATGTATGGAAAAACTGGTAAATGTTTCAATTAAGGAAAATGAAAAAATTTCAAGAGTTGTAGGAAAGGTCGTAGATGTTACTGATTCATCAGTTGTTCTTGAAACAGAGAAAAAAAGGGAATCTCTTGAAATATCATTTGAGAAAATTTTGAAAGCTTCAATAGAAATAAGGTTTTAATTTATGGCAAGTGAATTACTTCAGGTAATAGAGCAGATAGGAAGGGAGAAAGGCATTGATAGGAAAATTTTGATCAATGCCATTGAAACTGCTGTTTTATCTGCTTCGAGGAAGAAATATGGAAACGCAGAGAATATCTTTTCCAGATTTAATGAGAAATCCGGATTAGTAGAGATATTTCTTCTCAAAAAGGTGGTTTCAAAAGTACAATCTCCGAATGAAGAAATCTCAAATGAGGAAGCAAGGGCAATAAAACCTGAGGCTTGCGAGAATGACAATATAGAAGTAAAGGCAGAAACTGTTGAATTTGGAAGAATTGCTGCACAGACAGCAAAGCAGATAATTGTTCAGAAAGTAAGGGAAGCTGAAAGGGACCATTTATACACCGAGTTTATAGAAAAACAAGGTCAGATAGTAAATGGAATAGTGCAGAAAATTGAACGCGGGAACATTATTGTTGACCTTGGAAAATGTGAAGGGGTAATTCCTCCAAGGGAACAGATACTAAAGGAAAGATACAACAAAGGAGAAACTATACGAGGTTATGTTTTAGAGGTTAAAAGTGGCTCAAGAGGAGTTCAGATACTTCTTTCAAGAAGCCATACTAACTTCTTGATAAAGCTGTTTGAAATGGAGGTCCCTGAGATACACGATGGGGTTGTTGAGATAAAAGGTGCATCAAGGGATCCTGGTTGGCGTGGGAAGATTGCTGTTTTATCACACGACCCAGATGTTGACCCGGTAGGGGCATGTGTTGGAATGAAGGGCTCAAGGGTTCAGTCAATTGTCAGAGAGCTTAGTGGAGAGAAGATTGATATTGTGAGATGGTCACAAAAATATCAGGATTTTATAACCAATGCCCTGAGCCCAGCGCAGATAACCAGCATAAAAATCAATGATAGTAATAAAACTGCTGAGGTCATTGTTCCTGATGAACAGCTTTCTTTAGCAATAGGAAGAAAAGGGCAAAATGTAAGGCTTGCGTCAAAACTTACAGGGTTGCAGATTGATATTTTCTGTAAGAGTGAGAGGGAAAAAGAAAAAAATGAAGGTGTAAAGAGTGAAGATTCAGAAACAGATAATTCTCAAAAACAGGAAAGTGTGCAGGGAAATACTAGAGAGGAGAACAAGTAATTGAAGGGAACAAGGGTATATCAATTAGCTAAAGAGCTGAACATATCAAGCAATGATTTAATGGAAAAGCTTAAGGCTAAGGGTGTTGAAATCTCCAGCCATATGAACGTTCTTGATGAGAAAACCTGTAAGCTTGTAGCTGATATATTTGGAAAAGAGAAAAAAACAAAAGTAAAAAAGCCAAAGGCTGAAAAGGCTGAGAAACCGGAAAAGGGAGAAAAGCCTGTTACTGTTGCTCCAAAGAAGAAGCTTGCTGAGAAGAAAAAAGCAAAAGAAAAAGCCGGGGTTAAAGCAGAGGTTAAAAAGGTAGAGGAGCCAGAACTTCATAAGCCAAAGAAAGAAGCAAAAAAGGAAGCAAAGCCTGAAGTAAAACAACAACCAAAACTGGAACCGAAACCTGAGCAAAAAAAAGAGGTAACACCTGTTGAAGTTAAAAAGCCTGACAAGTCTGCTCCAGCACTGGTTGCTGATGTTAAGGAAAAGCCAGCACCAGTTCCAGAGAAAAAAGAAAATTTAATAGAGCTAACTGATTCTATAACGGTAAAAGAATTGTCTGAAAAAATAAAAAAGGAGCCTAAAGATATTATAAAAAGATTGATAACAATGGGAGTTATGGCATCAATTAACCAGATTATTGACCTTGAAACAGCTAAGGGCCTTGCAAAAGAGTTCGGATATGAGGTTGAAGTAAGTTTAGCAGAGAGCGAACTTTTTGAATACGAGACTAAAGATGATGAAAGCAAACTCCTGCCAAGACCTCCTGTTGTAACAATAATGGGGCATGTTGACCATGGAAAGACATCGCTTCTTGATGCTATAAGGCAGACAAATGTAATTGATAAAGAATCAGGCGGAATAACCCAGCATATTGGTGCCTACCACGTAGAGCTTTCTAAGGGAAATATAGTTTTCCTTGATACACCGGGTCATCAGGCTTTTACAGCAATGAGAGCAAGAGGGGCTCAGGTTACAGATATAGTGGTTCTTGTTGTTGCTGCAGATGACGGAGTAATGCCTCAGGCTGTTGAAGCAATTGATCACGCTAAAGCTGCAAATGTTCCAATAATAGTTGCAGTTAATAAAATCGATAAACCCAATGCAGACCCGACAAAAGTCAGGCAGGCATTGACTGAATACAATATCATTCCTGAGGAATGGGGGGGGGAGAATATATTTGTGGATGTTTCAGCCAAAAAGAAAACAGGGATTGATGACCTTCTTGAAATGATTTTACTTCAGGCAGAAATGCTCGAGCTAAAAGCAAATCCAAGCAGAAAGGCAGTTGGAACCGTAATAGAGGCAAAACTTGACAGGGGCCGGGGACCTGTTGCGACAATTCTTATCAGGGCAGGAACACTGAAAATAAGCGATCCCTTTGTAACAGGTGTTCACTGGGGCAAAGTGAGGGCAATGATTAACGATGAAGGAAAAAAAGTTCACTTTGCCACACCATCAATACCTGTAGAGGTATTAGGGTTTTCAGGAGTCCCTCATTCAGGAGACTCATTCATAGTAGTTGAAGATGAGAGAAAGGCAAGACAGATAAGTCTTTTGAGGGAACAGAAACAGAGAGAGGCATCGCTGGCAAAATCAAGCAAAATAACCCTTGAAGACCTCTATAACCAGATAAAGCAGGGTTCTGTTAAAGAACTTAAGATAATATTAAAAGCTGATGTCCAGGGTTCTGTTCAGGCTTTGAGAGATTCTCTTGAGAAACTGTCAACAAGCAGCGTTAAGTTAGAGGTTATCCATGCCGGAACAGGCGGCGTTACTGAAACAGATGTTATCCTTGCTTCAGCATCAAATGCCGTAATAATTGGTTTTCACGTAAGGCCTGAGACAAAGGCTTCACAACTTGCAGAAAAGGAAGGCATTAATATACGCTTTTACTCAATTATTTATGATGTTGTTAATGACATAAAAGCTGCAATGGAAGGTTTGCTTGATCCTGTTTATAAGGAAAAGGTTATTGGAAGAGCAGAGGTAAGAGAGCTTTTTTACATACCTAAGATTGGAACAATTTCAGGAGCATATGTTATAGACGGAAATATTGCAAGAAGTTCTCAGGTCAGGCTTATAAGGGACAATGTTGTTATATATGAAGGGAAGATTTCCTCTCTTAGGCGTTTCAAGGATGATGCCAAAGAAGTGCTTACAGGCTACGAATGCGGAATAGGAATTGAAAATTTCAACGATATTAAGCTAAATGATATCATTGAATCATATATACAGGAAAAATTTGCAGGAAAACTCTAAACCGGTTTTTATTGGTAAACCATTAGCAATTTTGACCTTTGCCTGTGTTTTAACGTACCAGAAATAGGCGAGCTTATTGATTACACTGTAGAGATTTTATAAATCTTCCAAAAATTCCTTTAGAATTCACTCATATTTTTTTATATATTCGCTCTATAAAAATCAGGAAAAACAGCAAACTGCTGGGAAAAAACAATTTTAATTTAATATTTTAGTTTGAAATTTCTTTAAAATTTAGTATTCAAAAAATTGATTATTTATTATTTTTAGAGATTACTGTATGAATTACAAACGTGTTGATAGAATAAACGAACTGATTCTTGAAGAAATATCAGATATTCTTTTGAAAGAAATTAAAGACCCAAGAATCGGATTCGTTACCATAACCGGAGTTGAAACAAGCGTTGACTTGTCTTATGCAAAGGTTTCAGTGAGTATTATTGGAGAACAGGAGAAAAGGGAATCAGGAATAGAGGGGTTAAAAAGCGCAAGCGGTTATATAAGGCTTTTGCTTAAGAAGAGAATAAGCGTAAGAAGGATTCCTGAGATAGAATTTGTATATGATTCTTCTATTGAGTATGGTGATAGGATAAATAAGATTTTGCAGAAGCTAAAAAACGAAGAGGAATGGGAAAAATGAAAAAAGCTGTAGAAGCGATTAATACATCCAGAAACTTCCTCATAACAACCCACCGTAATCCTGACGGTGATGCAATCGGTTCAGAGCTGGCGCTTGCAAACGCATTGCTGAAACTTGGAAAAAATGTAAGCGTGAAGAATCTGCACACTGTTCCTGAGAATCTTATGTTTCTGCCAAATACAGAAAATATTATTCAGTGCAATAGAATCAATGAAACATATGATGTGGTAATACTCCTTGACTGCGAAAATTTGGAAAGGTGCGGGAATATCTTTAACAATGAGAATTATAAAACAGTATTGATAAACATTGACCACCATCTCTCCAATCAGAATGGAACAGACTATGACATTGTCAACCATAATTCTTCTTCAACAGCTGAAATGGTTTATGAACTGATTAATGAATTGAATGTAGAGCTTGACCATGACATTTCATTGTGCTTGTTTACAGGAATTTTCTCGGATACAGGAGGATTCAGGTATTCTAATTCAACACAGAGAGCTTTTGAGATTGCATGCGACTTAATGAAACACAATATCAGCCCGTGGGAAGTTTCTCTTAACCTTTTTGAAAGCAAATCCTTCAGGTCTCAGCAGCTTCTCGGACTTGCGCTAAACAGCCTTGAAATAAGCAATGATAACAGAATATCATGGTTAACTCTTAAAAAAAATATCTTCAAGAAAACCGGTACATCGCCTGCTGATGCAGAGGGTTTTATTAATTTTGCAAGGGAAATAAAGGGTATTGAGGTTGCTCTGATGTTCAGGGAAATGGGAGACTGCAAGGTTAAGGTAAGTTTCAGGTCAAAGGGAAGGGTCAATGTTGCTGAGATTGCAAAGCTCTTTGGAGGAGGGGGACACAGAAATGCCTCTGGATGCGTTATGAACGGAACTTTGAATGAAGTACAGGACATGGTATTAAATTCTATAAAATTGTCTGATTCCAAAATCTGATTTTTTAATCCTGCCGTTAACAATGAATAAATTTCATTTTCAATCCTCATTTAAACCATCAGGTGACCAGCCAAAGGCAATCAGACGCTTGAGCCTTGGACTAAGGGAAAATAAAAAGCATCAGGTTTTGCTTGGAGTTACTGGTTCAGGTAAAACCTTTACTATAGCAAAAGTAATAGAAGAGGTTCAAAAACCAACCTTGGTAATTGCCCATAATAAAACCCTTGCAGCACAGCTTTATGCTGAGTTTACCGAATTTTTTCCTGAAAATGCTGTTGAGTACTTTGTCAGTTACTATGATTACTATCAGCCGGAGGCTTATGTCCCTCAGACTGATACTTATATAGAAAAAGAGACATCAATAAATGAAGACATTGACAGGCTTCGTCACAGAGCAACTAAATCTCTTTTTGACAGGAGAGATGTAATAGTTGTTGCAAGCGTTTCCTGTATCTATGGGCTGGGCTCTCCTGAAAGTTATTATAAGATGCATCTGTTCATTGAAATAGGGAAGAGAATAGAAAGAAGTGAAATATTAAAAAAGCTTGTTGAGATGCAGTATTCTCGAAATGATATAAATTTTAGCAGGGGAACATTCAGGGTTCGCGGGGATATAATTGAAGTTTTTCCTGCGTATGAGGACAGCCCTCTCAGAATTGAACTTTTTGGCGATGAAGTAGAAAGAATTGTTAAGCTTGACCCGATTAGGGCAAAACCAAAAGAAGAGATAAGAGAAGTCGCAGTCCATCCAAACAGCCATTATGTAACATCTCCTGAAAGGATGAAGATTGCCCAGAGAGAAATCTTGAAAGAGACGGATGAGAGGATTGAATGGTTCAAGAATCAGAATAAATTTCTTGAAGCACAGAGACTCTATCAGAGGACAATGTTTGACATAGAGATGATTAAAGAGATTGGGTTTTGCCAGGGCATTGAAAATTATTCCCGTTATATAGATGGAAGGAAACCCGGAGAACCTCCCTATACTCTGCTGGAATATTTTCCTGAAGATGCATTGTTTATCATAGACGAGAGCCACGTCACAATACCTCAAATAGGTGGAATGTACTGGGGTGACAGATCAAGAAAAACAACCCTTGTTGATTATGGCTTCCGCCTCACCTCTGCCCTTGATAACAGACCATTGAACTTTGAGGAATTTGAAGACAGAATAACACAGGCAATATATGTTTCTGCAACCCCGGGACCATATGAGCTTGAAAAATCAGGAAATGATGTGATTGAGCAGATAGTAAGACCAACTGGTTTAACGGATCCGGAGATTATTGTGAGGCCTGTCGCTTCACAGGTTGATGATCTTTTAAATGAGGTAAGAGAGCACGCAGAAAGAAAAGAAAGGGTTCTTGTAACCACCCTTACAAAAAAATCAGCCGAGGATTTGACAGATTATTACAAGGAAATGGGTGTGAGAGTGATGTACCTTCATTCAGAAATAGAGACACTTGAAAGAATAGAGATTATAAGAGATCTGAGGCTTGGAAGGTTCGATGTTCTAATAGGAATAAATCTTCTGAGAGAAGGACTTGATATCCCTGAAGTAACACTTGTTGCAATACTTGATGCTGACAAGGAAGGTTTCCTGCGTTCCACCACTTCCCTGATTCAAACTGCCGGAAGAGCTTCAAGAAACATATCAGGGAAAGTCATAATATATGCAGATACACTTACAAACTCTATAAAAAGGGCTATAGAGGAAACAGGAAGAAGGAGAGAAATTCAGAAACTTTACAATAAAGAAAATAAGATTACTCCTGAATCTATCAAAAAATCTATTTCCGATGTTTTCACAAGTATTTATGAAGCAGACTACTATACAGTTCCTCTTGAAGTTGAAGAAGATGAGAAACCTGTTTATGGAGACATTGAAACACAGATTATAGTCCTTGAAGAAAGCATGAAAAAGGCTGCAAAAAAGCTCGAGTTTGAAAAGGCAGCCATAATAAGAGACAAAATCAAAGAGCTAAGAAAAACTTAGGAGATTTTACTTGACGATACCCTGTTTTTTCATTAATTTATTAGTAATTATAGTGAACGACACAAGTAACATCCCATACGATAGGCGGGACATTCTTGTCCCGCCGAGACGGGGTTAGAAAACCCCGTCTATCGGGATTTAGATATGTCAATTTATTTATGTCGCTCACTATAGATGGAGGTAAAAAATTTGGATGACTCATCAATAGACTGGGGGATGCCTTTCGGGATAATCATCTGTTTGATACTCTCAATAATATTTTCAGCTTGTGAAACTGTTCTGACTTCATTAGGGCATTCAAAAATTAATCATCTCATAAAAAGCGGAAAAAAAAGAGCAGAATTATTACAACTATGGCTTGATAACCCTAACTTAATTCTTGCGACGGTTTTAGTCGGCAATACTATTAGTAATATACTGGCTTCTTTCTTAACAGCCATATATGCATTTAAGTATTACGGTAAAATAGGTGAAAGTATAGGTTTTGGATTGCTGACATTCGTTATTCTTGTGTTCTGTGAAATATCTCCAAAAACCTATGCAAAGCATCACGCGGAGAAACTGGCTATAGTTGCAATAATTTTAATGAAAATGTTTGTATGGCTTCTGTATCCAGTAACAATGGTTATGATGAGAATTTCAAGAGGCTTTATAAAGATGCTTGGAGGAAAGGTTTCAAAAGAGGGACCTTTTATAACCCAGGAAGAGATTGAATACTTAATTGATGTAAGTGATAAAGAGGGTGTAATTGAATCTGAAAAAAAAGAGATGCTCAGCAGTATTTTTGAACTCAGTGAAATATCTGTAAAAGAGATAATGGTTCCAAGGACTGATATGGTAAGCATAAGCAGAAAAACCAATTTTGATGAAATGATTAAACAGGTTGTTGAATTTCAATATTCCAGGTTTCCAGTCTATGACAACAAAATTGATGATATAATAGGAATTCTTCATGCCAAAGACCTTTTGCAGTACTGGTATAAGGGTGAAAAACCTACAGATATCAGAGAAATAATGCGTAAGCCATGTTTTGTTCCGGAATCAAAAAAAATTGATGAACTTCTCAGAGAGTTTCAGCAAAATAAAATTCAGTTGGCGATTGTTGTTGACGAATATGGAGTTACTGCGGGTCTTGTGACAATAGAAGATATTCTGGAAGAGATAGTAGGAGAAATTAGAGATGAGTATGATGAGGAGATTGAACTCATATCAAACCCGGAAAAAGGAGTTTATGTGGTTGATGCAAAAATTAATCTGAATGAACTTGAAGAAAAGATAGGAGTACAGTTTCCTAAAAATGATTACGAAACTCTTGGTGGTTTTGTGTCTGACCTGATGGGCAGGATTCCCAAAAGGGGAGATGAGACACGATTTGAAAATTTAAAAATTACCGTTCAGGAAGCAGACCACAGAAGAATACTTAAACTGAAAATCCTAAAAGAAGAAAAGAAAAAGGAAGATGAAAACAGTCAGCAAACGTAAAATATTTGAAAAATCAGAAAAAATAAAATATTGAGTAGACAAAGGAGAATATAATGTTAGAAATGAAAGTAAACGGATTGATGTTGGACCCCGTCTCAAAAACTCCAGTCGTTATATTAAAGGACATTGAAAAAAAGACAACGCTTCCAATATGGGTTGGATACTTTGAGGCTACAGCAATTGCCCTGGAGATGGAAAAAACTGTTACACCAAGGCCAATGACGCACGACCTTCTGAAAAATATGATTTTAAATCTCGGTGGCACTGTACACAAAATAGTAATAAACGACTTGAAGGACAACACATTTTATGCGCTGATAAGCATCCATGTTCCTTCAGGAAACATGGAAATAGATTCAAGGCCAAGTGATGCAATAGCTCTTGCTCTAAGAGTTAATGCTCCAATATTTGTAGAAGAAGAGGTTTTGCAAAAAGCAAAATCTTTTGATATGTACAAAGACTCTGTTGATAAAAACGACAAGTTAAGGGAAATTCTTGAAAACTTAAAACCCGAGGATTTTGGAAAATACAAAATGTAATCTGCGATGAATTTCCAGCATATTTTTATTAAAAAGTTCTTCACTGAAAATCTTCCTTTATAAAAACTTCTTGTTATGGAAATAGAGAAAAAAGTTAAAATTGCCCCGGATACCCCAGGTGTTTATCTTTTAAGGGACAAAAACGGAAATATAATCTACATTGGTAAAGCAAAATCTTTATCAAAAAGAGTTAAGTCTTATTTTACTCAAAGAGATGGAAAACCTCTAAAGACTCATGCACTTTTAAAAAAAATTGAAGACATACAGTACATTACGACTCATAACGAACTGGAGGCGCTCCTGCTGGAAAATAATCTGATAAAACAGCATAAACCTATTTATAATATACGTTTAAAAGATGATAAAACATATCCATACCTGAAACTCACAGTAAAGGAAAAATTCCCAAGGCTTGTTATAACAAGAAAAATCAAGAAAGACGGCAGTCTCTTTTTTGGACCCTTTGCACCTGTTTGGGAAGTAAAAGATAATTTGAAGACATTGTCAAAAATATTTCAGGTATGCACATGCAAAAAGCCAATCAAAGAAAAATCATCAAGGCCATGCCTGAATTATCAGATAGGTTTATGTTCTGCACCTTGTTCAGGTTTTATTTCAACGGATAAATATATGGATTTTGTGGGCAAATTAAAATCATTTTTAGAAGGCAGGGTTGAGGAGGTTTTAAAATATTTCCGGAGCGAGATGGAAATAAGCGCAGATTCCCTGATGTTTGAAGTTGCTTCGCGCTACAGAGATGCAATTAACTCCATACAAAGAATGGTTCAGAAACAGAAGGTGATTGGATTGGGAGGCAAAGACAAGGATGCCGTAGGATGGAAAATCGCTAATAACAGAATTGCATTCTGCGTTCTGAAAATACGAGACGGGAGATTGGTCGGACATGTAGAATACTCATTTGAAAGCATAGCATATATTGATGATATAGATGCGTGTGAATCGTTTTTAAGACGTTATTATGAGCGTGAAACATCGATACCAGAAGAAATTCTTGTCTCGAGAGATATCAGAGATAAAGAGGTGATACAGAACTGGATAAAGGATAAAAAGACAGCAGGCGTTAAAATTATTAATCCAAAGACTGGTAAAAGATTTGAGCTTATTAAAATGGCTCAGGAAAATGCTGCCGTTGCATTGAAACAATACGAGGATAAGTCTGCAGATACCATGAACAAACTTGAGAAAATGAAGGATATCCTGCGGCTTGAGAAAATCCCTCAAAGAATTGAGGGTATTGACATATCAAATATTTCAGGAAAAATGGGAGTTGGGTCAGTTGTCGTATGGGAAGAAGGAAAATTAATCAAGGATAACTACAGGAAATTCAAGATAAAGACTATATCAGCACAAAATGACTACCAGATGATTTCTGAAGTGGTTACAAGAAGATACAAAAGGCTTCTCGAAGAGAAGAAACCCCTGCCTGAGCTTGTTTTGATTGATGGCGGAAAAGGTCAATTGAATATTGCAATAAAGGCGTTTAATGAATTAGGAATTGATGGAGTGAACATCATATCAATTGCAAAAGGGAAAAGCATTTTAAAGAGAACAGGAAGAGAAGGTTTGAGAGAATATTCACAAGAAGAAGTTTATACACCTTCAAGCGATACTCCCCTGAAGTTCAAAAAAGATTCTCCTGTTCTTCATGTGCTACAGAGTATAAGAGATGAAGCTCACAGGTTTGCCATAAGATACCACAAAACCCTCAGGGAAAAGAAACTGCGTTATTCGGTTTTGGATGAAATCCCAGGAATAGGGAAAAAAATAAAAAAAGAGTTGCTGAAATACTTTGGGAGTGTTGAAAAAATCAGGAAAAGCTCTGTTGATGAACTATGTAAGATTAAATACATTAAAAGTAAAACTGCCATTCAGATAATGGACTATCTTGAAACAGGCCAAAACTGAAGAAAAAAATTTTTATAGAATTCGACGATAAGAGACTTTGACTGCTTGACAATAATTTATTATTATTATTTAATGTATTGAGAGATATTGACAGGTGGAGAAATGAGAAAAACAGAAATAAAAATAATTTTTGTACTAATCTGCGCAGTTTTATTAATGATTGCTTCTTACAGTGAAGGCGCAAAAAAAGCTACAATAACTTTAATTCCAAAGACAGCAGCAGTTGAATCAGGAAAAACCAAAAAATTTGTTGTAAAGAAAACCGGAGGAATAAGCAAGAATGTGAAGTGGTATGTAAAGATTGATGAATCATTAGGAAGCGGAGACGGGATAACTACAGGCTTTACTCTTGGGAATCAGAACATTCAGGAAAACAGTGAAGTGATAAGTGTTGGAGGAGTAAAACAAATACAGAATACAGATTATACTATTGACTATGTTCTGGGGACTGTTAATTTTATTATTACTGCACCTCCTAATGGTATTGAAATTACTGCAAGTTATTTTGCAGAGGGCGGCAGCACAAATGTAGGAATCATTGACGGGACCGGGATTTATACTGCTCCTGATAAGGCAGTGCTTACCTCCAATCCAATGAGAGTTGTAATAAAAGCAGTCAGCGTTGACAATCCGGAAATTTCAAAAAAGGCTTTTGTAAAGGTCTACACTCCTCCTGTTATACTTTCTCTTAAAATTTCACCAAATGAAACCAGCATTGCGGTTTCTGATAAGTTTATAAAGGAAAAAATGGATTTTACGCTTAAGGCAGTAAAAAAAGGTAAAAAAAATGTCACTGTTGAATGGTATATAAATGATGTTGAAGGAGGAAACAGCACGGTTGGAACTATTGTAGGAACTGGACTTATAAAGGGAACTTACACAGCTCCTTTAAAAGTCCTTGCAAAGCCTGTAACAATCAAAGTTGTGAGCAGTTTAAATGAAAACATCTTTGCAAAAGCTACAGTAACTGTAAATGACCAGTTAATTGCAAACGGTATTCCCACAAGCGTATATTTTGGAGAAGTTATAATAGGAAAAGATATAACTAATCCAATACAGGAAATATTTACAATCACAACAAGAACAGAGGAAGCTGTAGGTTGGCAGGCTACAAGTGTTCCTCAATGGCTGGAAATCATTCCACGTTCAGGAACAACCCCTGACCAGGTGGTTATGCAAGTAACTGATACAGGACGACTAAATGATGGACTTCATACAGGAACTCTTATATTCCAGTCAACAAAAAAGGGAGTCAATCCTCTTACTTTTTCTGTATCGATAAATGCGAGATCTGAATTTTAATTAGTATGTTTTTCCGATAGTTAGCTGCTATTGTTTAAAGTAAAGTTAAAGCACTCCGTTATACCTTGTCAAAATCAATCCTGTTTAGTCTTTTAGCAAAAAATGATTTCCCTTGACAATCAGGATGGTCTGATATAGAAAAGTGTAAAAAATTAGTCGGGCAAGTGGACTAATGAAGTCCACTTTTTTCTTTTATTAACAACATCTTGAAAGAAAATATCACTTCAAGATTAGTTTTATGATAAATGGCGCTTTAAACATTTACAAGGAAAAGGGGGTTACCTCTTTTTATGTTGTCAAAGAAATAAGAAAAATCCTTGGTGTTAAGAAATGCGGCCATGCAGGTACTCTTGACCTTTCTGCTGAGGGTGTATTACAGGTCTGTATCGGAAAAGGAACAAAAATGGTACCCTTTCTTCAGGAAGAAGAAAAAACATACGAAGCAGGAATAAGGCTCGGAATTTCTACAGACACTCAGGACTCTGAAGGAAAAATAATAAGACAGTGTGATGATATAAAAGTTGACAGAGAGAATATATTAGCAGTACTGAACCGCTTTACAGGGGTTCAGGAACAAATACCCCCGATGTTTTCTGCACTGCGATTCCACGGCAAAAGATTATATGACCTCGCAAGGCAGGGGATTGAGGTCCCGAGAAAGCCAAGATTAATTAAAATATACGAGATAAATCTTCTTGATTTTAGTGTTCCTTATTTCAAAATCCTTGTAAAATGCTCAAAGGGAACATATATAAGGACGCTGGCATCAGATATTGGAGAATTCCTTGGATGCGGTGCTTATCTTCATTCCCTTAAAAGGATTAAAATTGGAAAATTTATGATAGAAAATTCCCTCACAATTGAAGAGGTTAAAAAACTTGCCAGAGAGGGAAAAATTGAGGAAAAAATCTATTCATCTGAAGAAATGTTAAACGAAGCAAAATCATTTTGTCTGAATAACCAAAAAAACTAAAGGAGGTGAGATTTTGGTATTAACAAAGGATAAAAAGTCTGAACTAATAAACAAGCATCAGCATCGTGATGGCGATACCGGGTCTACAGAGGTTCAGATTGCGCTCTTTACTGAAAGGATTAACTATTTAACTGAACATTTTAAAACTCATAAAAAAGACCACCACTCAAGAAGGGGACTCCTTCAACTAGTTGGTAAAAGAAGAAGACTTCTTGATTATCTAAAAGATAAAGATTTTCAAAGATACAAGAACATTGTTGAAAAATTAAATCTGAGAAAATAAGACCACTGAACATATAGACCAAAGGTTATTAATTAATGATTAAAAAAGAGATAAATCTAAATGACTTGATGCTAAGTATTGAAACCGGAAGATTGGCAAAACAGGCTGATGGCGCAGTGCTTGTCAGATATGGCGATGTAATGGTGCTTGTCACAGCAGTTGCCGCAGACACTCCGAGAGAGAATATAGATTTCCTCCCTTTTACTGTAGACTACCGAGAAAAGGCATATGCCGCAGGTAAAATACCGGGCGGGTTTTTTAAGCGCGAGGGAAGACCTCAGGAAAAAGAAATTCTTACCTCAAGGCTGATTGACAGGCCTTTAAGACCTCTTTTCCCTGATGAGTACTACTATGAAGTACAGGTGATTGCCACAGTCCTTTCAGCAGACCAGCAAAACGACCCTGATGTTGTAGCAGTAATAGGGGCTTCTTCTGCTCTTTTGATTTCAAAAATACCTTTCACCACGCCTGTTGGAGCTGTAAGGGTTGGAAGAATCAACGGAGAATTTATTATTAATCCATCCTACAAACAGATTGAAGAGAGTGATGTCAACATAGTAGTGGCGGGGACAAAAGAAGCAATAATGATGGTTGAAGGCGGAGCTAATGAGATAAGTGAAAAAGATATGCTTGATGCTATTCTGTTCGGTCATGAGCAGATTAAAAAAATAATTGCTTTACAGGAAGAGTTTGCGTCAGCAGCCAACCCGCAAAAATCTGAGACAATTGTAATACCGGATGACCCGGATTTGAAAGTTAAGGTTAAAGAACTTTCTCTTGAGAAAATCAACAGGGCGGTGAGGATTGGGAGAAAACAGCACAGAGAGGAAGCGCTTGGCAAGATTCTGGAAGAATTACTTGCAATAGCAGGAGAGGACAAGCAGAAAGGACTTCTGATAAAAAAATATTATCATGAAGCAGAAAGAGAAGAAATGAGAAGGGTAATTCTCGAGGAAGGGATTAGAGCTGACGGAAGAAGCGTAACAGATATAAGACCAATAACCTGCGAGGTTGGGGTGCTTCCGCGAACACACGGCTCAGCTGTATTTACAAGGGGTGAAACGCAGGCGCTGGTTGTTACAACCCTGGGCACATCACAGGACGAGCAAAGAGTTGATGCCCTTGAGGGTGAAAGCAGAAAAACATTTATGCTTCACTATAATTTTCCTGCATTCAGTGTTGGTGAAACAGCCTCTATGAGAAATCCCGGAAGAAGGGAAATAGGTCATGGAAACCTTGCTGAAAGGTCATTGCTTGCAGTGCTTCCAAAAGATAAATTTCCTTATACGATCAGGATAGTGTCAGATATTCTGGAATCAAACGGGTCTTCTTCTATGGCTACAGTATGCGGTGCGACTTTATCTCTGATGGACGCAGGTGTTCCTATAAAGGACCCTGTTGCAGGAATCGCAATGGGTCTTATAAAGGAAGGAGAGAAAGTTTCAATACTGTCAGATATCCTGGGAATTGAAGATCATCTTGGCGATATGGATTTTAAGGTTGCAGGAACAAAAAAAGGCATAACAGCATTTCAGATGGATATAAAAATATTTGGTGTAACAAAAGAGATTATGGAAAAATCCTTGGAGCAGGCAAGGGTTGGAAGAATACATATACTTGATGAAATGGAAAAAGCAATATCAAAACCCAGAGAAAACCTTTCAGTCTATGCACCAAGAATACTTACCCATTATGTAAGACCTGATAAAATTGGTGAAATCATAGGTCCCGGCGGTAAGATGATAAGAAGTATCATAGAAAAAACAGGTGCAAAAATTGAAATAGACGATAGCGGAAGGGTAAACATTTCTTCAGTCAGCGAAGAATCAGCAAACAAAGCATTAGAGATAATAAAAGATATAAGCCAGGAACCTGAAATAGGCAAGATATACTTTGGAAAAGTAAAAAAGATTATGGATTTCGGGGCTTTCGTTGAAATATTTCCAAAAACAGAAGGGCTTGTTCATATCTCACAGCTTGCTGATTACCGGGTAAATAATGTTTCTGATGAAGTCAGGGAAGGTGAAGAAATTGCTGTCAAATTAATTGATATAGATGAACAGGGAAGACTGAAACTGAGCAGGAAGGAAGCATTAAAAGAAGGAAAGAAGAGTTGATTGAATACAAAAAAGAACAATTTCAAAATGGATTAAGGGTCATTTCTGAAGTTGTTCCAAATGTTCACTCAGTTTCTGTTGGAATCTGGGTGATGAATGGCTCAAGAGACGAACAGAAGGAAATAAGCGGGGTTTCACATTTCATTGAACACCTTCTGTTCAAGGGCACAGAGAACAGGGATGCAAAAAATATTGCCTTTACAATAGACAGCATAGGAGGACAGTTTGATGCATTTACCACCCGTGAATATACCTGCCTTTATGTAAAGGCGTTAACCCAGTACCTTGACGTTGTCATGGAACTTCTTTCGGACATTCTGCTGAACTCAACTTTTGATGGTGAGGAATTTTGCAAAGAAAAGCAGGTAATTATGGAAGAAATCAAAATGTCTGAGGATATGCCTGATGATAATGTACATGACATGTTTTTTAAAACTTTCTGGGAAGACCATGGCCTTGGAAGACCTATCCTCGGGACATTGGAGACCATAGGGGCTCTCACGACTGATGTTCTGAAAAATTACTTTAAAATATCCTATCAGCCTCAGAGAATGATAATCTGTATTGCTGGAGATTTCAAGCACGAAAACCTCATGGATTTGATAAAAAAGAATTTCATATTCAAATCTTCAGAGCAGAATAATTTTCCAAAAAGAGAAAAGCCGGTTTATAAATCCGGAAGCTCGCTTAAAGCAAGAAAACTTGAGCAGGTACACTTCTGCATAGGAATGCCCGGATTGAGGCAGACCAGCGAAAAAAGATTTGTAAAATACGCCCTCAACCTTATTCTTGGCGGAAGCATAAGCTCAAGGCTTTTCCAGAAAATAAGAGAGGAAAAGGGGCTTGTCTATGCTATATGTTCTTTTTTTTCTTCATTCAGTGATGCCGGGATTCTCGGGATTTACGGAGGAGCAAGCCCCGGAAATATTGAAGAGATACTAAAATTAGTTATGAATGAATTTGATGAAATAATAAACAAAGGGATTTCTTCAAAGGAAATGAAGATAGCTAAAACCCATTTAAAGGCTAATTTCCTTCTGGCGCTTGAAAACACAAGCAACAGAATGAGCAAGCTTGCAAAACAGGAAATCTATTTCAACAAGTTTTTTACAATAGAAGAAACACTGAAGGGAATAGATATTGTGAAGAAAGAAGATGTTCAGGAACTGAGCAAAAAGCTCTTCAGAAAAGAATCAATAGTTTTTGCAGCCACGGGTCCGTTAAAAGAGGACCTTGATATCAGGCAGTTTTATTAAAATAATTGAAAATCAAAAGTAAAACATAAAAAATAAAATTAAATTTTCATAGATATCTTTTTGTGGAGACTTAAGATGATCCCTCGCTATTCGAGAAAAGAAATGAGCAGAATCTGGGAGCCAGAGAGCAAGTTTTCGAAATGGCTGGAGATAGAAATTCTGGTGTGTGAAGCGCTCGAAACATCAGGAGAGATTCCAGAAGGAACCACAAAAAAAATCAGAGAAAAAGCAAAATTTAATGTAGCCCGTATAGACGAAATAGAGAAAAAAACAAAACACGATGTAATTGCTTTTCTTACAAATGTAGCAGAGAATGTCGGTGAGGAGTCAAGATTCATTCATTTAGGCATGACTTCTTCAGACATTCTTGATACATCCCTTGCCCTCCAGCTCAAAGAAGCCTCTGAACTGATAATTGCTGATATAAATGATCTCCTTCCCCTTCTTAAAAGAAAAGCCTTTGAACATAGGGATACTGTTATGATAGGGAGGTCTCACGGCATCCACGCTGAACCAATAACCTTTGGACTGAAAATAGCGCTCTGGTACAGCGAGATGAAAAGAAACCTTGATAGGATGGAAAGAGCAAAGGAGAATATAAGCTACGGAATGATTTCCGGGGCTGTCGGAACGTTTGCACATATAAAACCCCGGGTCGAGGAATATGTGTGTGAAAAATTGGGATTAAAACCTGATCCTATAACTACTCAGGTAATCCAGAGAGACCGTCATGCAGAATTCATGCTTGCTCTTGCAATTATTGCAAGTTCTCTTGATAAGTTTTCAACAGAACTGAGGCATCTGCAACGCACTGAAGTGCTTGAAGCTGAGGAATATTTTTCAGAAGGGCAGAAGGGGTCATCTGCAATGCCACATAAAAGGAATCCCATCACAGGTGAGCAGATATCAGGACTGGCAAGGGTGATAAGAGGAAATTCCCTTGCAGCGCTTGAAAACATACCGCTGTGGCATGAGAGAGATATCAGCCATTCTTCTGTTGAAAGAGTTATTTTCCCGGACAGCACAGTTCTTATTGATTATTTGCTGGTAAAATTTAAAAATCTTGTTGAAAACCTGTTTGTGTACCCAGAAAAAATGAAAGAGAACCTTGAGAAAACAAAAGGGTTAATATTTTCCGAAGGGGTTTTGCTTTCACTTGCAAAAAACGGAGTATCAAGAGAAGATGCCTATGTAATGGTTCAAAGAAATGCAATGAGGGTATGGAAAGAGGGTTTAGATTTTAAAAATCTGCTTATGTGTGATGGAGAGATAAGAAAATATTTATCAGAAAAAGAAGTTGAAGAATGTTTTAACTTAGGGCACCATTTAAAAAATGTTGATATTATTTTTGAGCGTGTATTTGGCAGGTAATTTCCGGAGGAATATGAATTGTCACAAGCCAGAGTTTATGTAACATTGAAACCGAGTGTCCTTGACCCGCAGGGAAAGGCAGTCAAAAGTGCGCTTGTCTCTCTTGGGTTTCAGGGGTTGAAAGATATACGGGTTGGTAAATACTTTGAAATAAATATTGATGAGATTTCAAAAGAGACTGCTATAGAAAAAATAAAAGAGATGTGTGAAAAATTGCTTGCTAATACTGTTATTGAAAACTATAGGTTGGAAATAGTAGAATAAACTTTAAGAAGAAAACTTTTTTTATTATGTCATTGCGAGCAAAGCGAAGCAATCTCATTCAAATATGAGATTGCCACGTCGCTAACGCTCCTCGCAATGACTGATAAATGAATTGCATAAAGATGGGTAAAAAGGAGTTATATAAATGTCTTCTGAAGAATGCGTGCTAAAAACAAATTTTGCAGACTTAAAGCTTTTTAAAAGAGGGAAAGTAAGGGATGTTTATGATTTTGGCGACAGGTTGCTGATAGTTGCAACAGACAGAATATCTGCTTTTGATGTTATCCTGCCAAACGGAATTCCATGCAAGGGAAAGGTCTTGACTCATATAACAAAATTCTGGTTTGACCAGCTAAAAGATATAGTTCCGACACATTTTATTACAATGAATGTTGACGAGTATCCGGAAGAATGCAGAGTGTACAGGGATATTCTTGAGGGCAGAAGCATGATAGTTGAAAAATCAGAGCCTCTTCCTGTTGAGTGCGTTGTCAGAGGTTATCTCGCAGGCTCAGGGTATTTTGAATACAAAGAATGCGGTTCAATATGCGGAATATCTCTTCCAAAGAATTTACTTGAATCAGGCAAACTTGAAACTCCCGTATTCACTCCTTCAACTAAAAGCGAAACAGGCCATGATGAAAATATTTCATTTAACAGGGTTGTGGAAATTCTTGGGACTGAGCTGGCTGAGAAGATAAGGGAGATAAGCATAAAAATATATATGAGGGCAAGGAACATTGCAGAGAAAAAAGGAATAATCATAGCTGATACTAAATTTGAATTTGGAATACGCGGAGGCAAATTATTCCTTATAGATGAAGTCCTTACCCCCGATTCTTCAAGGTTTTGGCCAAAGGATGACTACAGGCAGGGAAGGGCACAAAAGAGTTTTGACAAGCAGTTTGTGAGAGATTATCTTCTGACTCTTGACTGGGATAAAACTCCTCCTGGGCCTGAATTGCCGGAAGAAGTTGTCAAAAAAACTAGTGAAAAGTATCTTGAAGCAATTAAAAAACTTGCTGATATAACACTGAGATAGATGTAATTGTCATTTAATAAAGTTCAAAAACCAAAGTTCAAAGCTCAAAAGAAAAAAGTCAAAGAGTTGAAATTTTGAATTCCTCAAATCCGGAACTCTTAAACTTATTCTGATGTTTGGATTTTGATATTTGAACTTTTTATATTTTCAGAAGGTAATTTGGCATTGAAGAATTCTTAATTTTATTCAGTTCAAAGTTTTAATGATATGAAGTTTGGAATTATTGTTTTCCCAGGTTCAAATTGTGACCACGATTGCTATCATGTAATCAGGCATATTGTCAAAGAAGATGCAGAATACATATGGCACAAGAACGAAAAATTAAGCAACTATGACTGCATTATTGTTCCCGGAGGATTTTCTTATGGAGATTATCTCCGAACCGGAGCAATTGCACGCTTTTCTAAAATTATGAAGCCCGTAGAAGAATTTGCAGGAAGAGGCGGATTTGTAATCGGAATCTGTAACGGTTTCCAGATTCTTCTTGAAGCAGGACTTCTTCCGGGAGCAATGATAAAAAACAAAACACTGAAATTCATTTGCAAGCATGTGCACGTAAGGGTTGAAGATATTGATACACCGTTTACCAATAGTTATAAAAAAGGTGATGTTCTTAAAATTCCAATTGCCCATGCTGATGGAAATTATTTTGCTGATCCGGAGACAATCAAAATATTAAAACGTGACAATCAGATTATCTTCAGATACTGCAATCCTCAAGGTGAGATTACAGAGGAGTCAAATCCAAATGGTTCTCTTGAAAATATTGCAGGCATCTGCAACAAAAAACGGAATGTAGTCGGAATGATGCCGCACCCTGAAAGAGCATCTGAAAAGGTTCTTGGGAGTGATGACGGGATTAAAATATGGGAATCAATTGTGAGGTTAGTTAAGGATAATAAATAAACAAAGGGTTACAGGCTAACCGAGAATGTCATTGCGAGGAGCAAAGCGACGAAGCAATCTCATCTTTTAGCTGTTAGCTGTCAGCTTTTTAATGAGATTGCCACGCTCCCTTAGGTCGCTCGCAATGACAAAATGGAATTTTCGGTCGGCCTGGTTAATCTGATTGCAAAGATTGAATAAAACATCTGCGTAATTAAGATACAATCCCAAGGAGAACATATTTTGCGTGAGCCAAAAGTAACAAAAGAGCTTATAGAAGCGCACGGCCTGACTGAAGACGAATACAAAAGGATATGTGAAATTCTCGGAAGAGATCCAAATTACACTGAACTCGGAATATTTGCTGTAATGTGGAGCGAACACTGCAGTTACAAAAGCTCCAGAGTGCATCTGAAAAAATTTCCAACAAAAGCTCCTTGTGTGTTGCAAGGTCCCGGAGAAAATGCAGGAGCAGTCGACATCGGTGACGGGCTTGCAGCAGTGTTCAAGATTGAAAGCCATAATCATCCCTCATTCATAGAACCATATCAGGGAGCCGGTACGGGAGTTGGAGGAATCCTGAGGGATATATTCACAATGGGCGCAAGACCCATTGTGAATATGAATTCCCTGAGGTTTGGAAGACTTGATAAGCCTAAGAACAGGTACCTTCTTGAGGGTGTTGTTGGAGGCATTGCCGGATATGGAAACTGCATGGGTATTCCAACAACTGGCGGAGAAATATATTTTGAAGAATGCTATGACGGGAATCCTCTTGTTAATGCCTTTTCTCTCGGCATTGTGAAAAAGGATAAAATATTTTTAGGAACTGCAAGAGGAATCAATAACCCTGTTATCTATGTTGGCTCGAGAACAGGGAAAGACGGCATTCATGGCGTAACAATGGCTTCAGAGGAATTCAGTGAGGAAGCACAGGAAAAAAGACCAACAGTTCAGGTAGGAGACCCTTTTACAGAAAAGCTCCTTCTTGAAGCCTGCCTTGAGCTGATGAAAAAAGACTACATAGTCGGAATCCAGGATATGGGAGGTGCGGGGCTGACTTGTTCATCCTGTGAAACAGCAGCAAGGGCTGGAAACGGCATAGAGATAGATATCGATTTGGTGCCTCTCAGGGAAGAGGGTATGTCACCATATGAAATAATGCTTTCAGAATCACAGGAGAGAATGCTGATTATAGCAAAGGCTGGAAGGGAAAAAGAGGTTAAGGAGATATTTGACAAGTGGGATTTGGAGGCTGCTGTGATTGGCAGGGTAACAGGGGATGGAAATATGAGAGTTATGAAAAGTGGTAAAGTAGTTGCTGAAATCCCGGCAAAAGCCCTTGCTGATGAAGCACCCCTGTATAGCAGACCTGTTAAAAGACCTGAGTATCAGGACGAGCTGAACAGCCTTGCAATTGAAAAAATACCAGAACCTGAAAACTTCAATGAAGTTTTTCTTAAAATCCTTTCTTCATTAAATATTTCAAGCAAAGCCTGGGTTTATGAGCAGTATGACCATATGGTCAGGGTAAACTCAGTAGTTCTGCCTGGTTCTGATTCGTCTGTAATAAGAATTATAGAGAGCGGTAAGGCTTTAGCCATGACCCTTGATGGAAACAGCAGATACTGCTTTCTTGACCCATTTGAAGGGGGAAAAATAGCAGTTGCAGAGGCTGCAAGAAATATTTCCTGTTCAGGGGCAAAGCCTCTTGCAGTAACAAACTGTCTGAATTTCGGAAATCCTGAAAAACCTGAAATAATGTGGCAGTTTTCTAAATGCGTAGAAGGTATGGTTTCTGCATGCGAAGCCTTTCAGGTTCCGGTTATAAGCGGGAATGTGAGCCTGTATAATGAAACAATGGGAGAAGCAATATACCCGACACCGGTTATTGGAATGGTTGGCATCATTAATAAATCAAAACCATATTGTACCCAGTGGTTTAAGGATGAGGGAGATTTAATACTTCTTCTTGGTGATAACAGGGAAGAACTTGGCGGGACAGAGTATCTGAAAATAGTTCATAAAATGGTAAAAGGATTTCCTCCAAGATGTGATTTGGAAGCTGAAAAAAATATCCAGAATGCATGCATGTCAGGGATAGAAAAGGGGTTTATAAAATCAGCCCACGATTGCTCGGACGGAGGCATAGCGATTGCGCTTGCTGAAAGTTGCATAACAGATCCTGAAAAATCTCTTGGAGCTTCTGTTTCACTTGAGGATGAGATAAGGCTTGACAGTTTGCTTTTTGGAGAAACTCAGGGGAGAATAGTTGTAAGCCTTGAGCAAAGAAATCTTGACAAATTTACAGAAATTTCTAAACAGTTTGGTATAAAACCAAAAATCATTGGCAGGGTTGGAGGAAAAAATTTTAATATAGAGGCAAAAGGAAGAAATAACAAGAAAGTAAATATTGAACAACCCATTGATATGATAAAAAATATCTGGAAATCATCTCTAAAAAATGCTCTGCAAGTGAAAAATGTTTGATAAATTTCACGAAGAATGCGGTGTATTTGGCATCTATGGCCATTCTGAAGCATCAAATTTAACCTATCTCGGCCTTTATGCCCTACAGCACAGGGGACAGGAGGGCGCCGGAATCTGTTCTTCTGACGGAAAGATTCTTTACACTTCCAAGTCAAGAGGCCTTATAGCTGACATATTTACAATTGAGAAACTGAAAAAACTGCAGGGGCACATAGCCATTGGTCACAACCGCTATTCTACAACAGGGACAAGCCAGCTTAAAAATGTTCAGCCTTTTTATGCGCGGTATTCATTCGGGCAGATTGCAGTTGCTCACAATGGTAATCTTATTAATGCCGGAGTTATCAGAGAAGAACTTCAGAAAAACGGAGCCATTTTTCTTTCAACAAGTGATACTGAGGTTATCATCCACCTTATGGCTCAGTCAAAAGAACACAATCTTATTGACAGGATTGTTGATTCTTTAAAGCAGGTAAAGGGAGCCTACTCAATACTCTTCTTGACTGAAAAAAAGCTCATAGGAGTCAGAGACCCTAACGGATTCAGGCCATTGATTCTTGGAAAATTAAAAGACAGCTTTGTCCTTGCTTCTGAGACCTGTGCGCTTGACCTTATCGAAGCTGAATATATCAGGGATATTGAGCCCGGGGAAGTGGTTATCATTGATGAGAATGGATTGCAGAGTATTAATCCTTTTAAAAAAACACACCTTTCACAGTGCATATTTGAATTTATATATTTTGCAAGACCTGACAGTAATATTTTTAAAAGAAATGTCCACATGGTGAGAAAGGAATTTGGACGGATACTTGCAAGAGAATCTCCATGCAAGGCAGATTTTGTCATTCCTGTTCCGGATTCAGGTGTTGTTGCAGCCATTGGTTTTTCAGAGGTTTCAGGGATTCCTTTTGAAGCCGGACTTATCAGGAACCATTATGTCGGAAGAACCTTTATAGAGCCGCAGCAGTCAATCAGGCATTTTGGAGTAAAAGTAAAACTGAACCCCGTTAAAAAAGTTATTGAAGGCAAAAAGGTGGTAATAATAGATGATTCAATTGTAAGGGGAACAACAAGCCAGAAAATAATCAAGATGATTAGAGATGCAGGAGCAAGGGAGGTTCATATGAGAATCAGCTCGCCTCCGACAGCTTACCCTTGCTTTTACGGAATTGATACTCCAACAAGAAAAGAGCTCATAGCATCATCCAAAAGCATATCAGAAATAAAGGACTTTATAGGAGCAGATAGTCTGGCTTATCTCAGCCTTGAAGCATTAAACAGAGCTGTTGAAGCCCTTGACCATGAATTCTGCAATGCCTGCTTTACGGGGAACTATCCTGTCCCGATTCTCAAAGAGCAGATGGACCAGATGGAACTGTTTCAAAAAGGCTGTTGAAAAACGGGCTTTTCAACTTAAGACTTTAATTTTCCACCATTGCTTTTTATATATTCATAGGTAAATTCCGCCTTAATTATTTAAATGTTACTATAAAAACTATGAAATTACCAGATGACTACCTGAGTATAGTCCAGAAGCCTTCAAGGTATATTGGAAATGAGATAGGAAGTGTAAGAAAAAATCCTGAAGAGGTAGACCTTTTCTTTGCCCTTGTTTTCCCTGATGTATATGAAATAGGAATTTCCAATCTCGGATTGAGAATTCTCTATCACATTCTTAACAGGATGAAGGGAGTGCAGGCTGAAAGGGTATATTCTCCGTGGATCGACCTTGAAGAAATACTTGTGAAGGAAAAGATTCCTCTTACAAGCATCGAGAGCAAAAAGCCTTTAAAGGAATTTGACATAGTAGGCATTACCCTTCAGTATGAGATGAGCTACACAAATATTCTGAATATTCTAAGATTGGGTTCAATACCTTTAAAATCTGAAGAAAGGGAAGAGGGAATGCCTCTTGTGATTGGTGGAGGTCCCTGTGCCTTTAACCCTGAACCTCTTTCTCAGTTTTTTGATGCTTTTGTGATAGGCGATGGAGAAGATGTCATAATTGAAATAGTAGAGGTATACAGGAGATGGAAAGTCTCAAAGGCAAAAAAAAATGATTTGTTGAAATTCTTAAGTGAAGTTGAAGGTGTTTATGTCCCTCGCTTTTTTGATGTGTTGTACAGAGATGACAGAAGGATAAAAAGCATAAGCAATGTAAATCTTAAGGGAAAAGATTTTGTATGCAAAAGGGCTGCTGAAAGTCTGGAGAAAAATGATTTTCCAGTCCAGCCCATCATTCCTTACATTGAAGCTGTACATGACAGAGTAAATATTGAAATAGCAAGGGGCTGTCTGAGCGGATGCAGGTTCTGTCAGGCGGGAATAATTTACAGGCCATTAAGGGAAAGAAAAGCTGATGAGATAAAGGAGCTCATAAAGCTATCACTGAAAAATTCAGGATACAAAGAGGTTTCGCTCACTTCCCTCAATACCGGAGAATATTCAGGAATAGATCTCCTTATCCCGCAACTGATGGATTATTTTACTGCAAACAAGGTATCTCTTTCCCTTCCATCACTAAGGCCTGATAGCCTCAATCAAATCATAGCGTCAGAGATTAAAAGGTTTAAAAAAACAGGATTTACGATTGCTCCTGAAGCAGGTTCTCAGAGGCTGAGGGATGTCATAAACAAACAAATAACAGAGGATGAGATACTCCGAGCAGCTGAGATAGTTTTTAAAGAAGGGTGGGGAGCTTTAAAACTTTATTTTATGATAGGGCTTCCAACGGAAAAAATGGAAGATATTGAAGAAATAATAAACCTTGTAAGAAAAATAAGAAAATTATCATTTAAATCAACAGGAAGATTTAAGCGTCTTTCAGTATCAATCTCTCCTTTTGTTCCGAAATCCCACACCCCGTTCCAGTGGGCTTCACAGCATCCACATGATGAGATGAATGAAAAAATAAGATTCATAACAGGAAGCGTTAGAGACAGAAGAATTGATTTTGAATGGCACAATCCGCAATTAAGTTTTCTTGAGGCAACAATTGCAAGGGGAGACAGAAGGGTTGGGGATATTATTGAAAGGGCTTTTAATAAGGGATGCAGGTTTGACGGATGGAGCGAGCAGTTTGATTTCAATAAATGGATGGAGGCTTTTTCTGAAGGGGGAATTAATCCCGCTTTCTATTCCACAAGAAAAAGAGAAATCGATGAAATATTCCCGTGGGAGCACATACACACAGGAGTAAGCAGGAAATTTCTTGAAGAGGAATACATAAAGGCAACGCAGGAAGTGATTACGAGAAGTTGCAGAGAAAAGGGATGCAATTTCTGCGGGCTTGAAACACGCGGTTGTCATCCTCTTCCTGGTAACAGCAAATACAGCTGTGTTCTGAAAGAGGAATCAACGGATGGCAAAGAAAGTGTTGAAACTGACGATGCCGTAAAAACCAGAACAAGATTCAGGGTAAAATTCAGCAAAACAGGACTTTCAAAATATCTGTCTCATCTTGAGTTCCAGAATCTCCTCATTCGTTCTCTGTCAAGGGCAGATATCCCTGTTGCCTACTCAAAGGGATTTCATCCCCATCCTGCGTTTTCATTTTCTTTTCCGCTTCCTGTTGGATGCGAAGGTTTGGAAGAGTATTTCGATATAGAAGCAGAATGCGCAATAGAGCCGGAGACTTTCTGTATGAGAATTAATGAGCAGTTACCTCTTGGCATAAAGTTTCTTGAAGCACATCTTTTAAAACAAGGGGACAAATCACTGATGAAAGCAATTTCATCCTTTGAATATGAAATTGATGTTCCCAAAAAATTGATTAATGCCAATGATGAACAAAAAAAATGGAATGATGAAATAAAAGACGGGGAGTTAAAGGAACTAATCAAATGGATTCAGGTTAAAGAAGAGGAGGAATCTGTAAAAATAAAATATGAAGCAAAAATGACTGACAACAACTTTTTGAAACCAAAAGAGGTTCTAATGAGATTTTCTGGTTTGAATTGTGATGATTTCAAAAAGTTTAATCTGAAAAGGACAAGGATAATACTTGGTGAAGGATGAGATGATGTTATCTGAAAATAATCTTAGTGCTGAAATCTGTTGTCTTCATGCAATGAAACTGATAAGCTTGGTTCAAATAGCCGGAGGTTCATTTTATGTCTCGTGAAATAATTATAAATTCAACTTCTCAGGAAACCCGCATTGCAGTTCTTGAGAATAATCTTTTGTCAGAAATATTTACAGAAAGGAAAAAAGAAAAGGGGATTAACGGAAACATTTACAAGGGAAAAGTAAGCAAGGTTCTTCCGGGAATGCAGGCTGCTTTCATTGACATAGGAATGGACAAGGCTGGTTTCCTTCATGCAAGTGACATAGCTGATGATGCAAGGGCATATGAAAAGTTGCTGGACGAGGATAAGGATATATCTCAGGATAAACTTGATGATGAGATTTTTGAAAACGAAGAAGAAGTTTCCATTAGCAAAGACAGTTCTCTTCAGATTGAAGACCTTCTGAAAAAAGGGCAGGAGATTCTTGTTCAGGTTTCAAGAGAGCCAATTGGTTCAAAGGGGCCACGTCTGACTTCATATATAACTCTGCCGGGAAGATACCTTGTGTTTATGCCGACTGTTAACCACATGGGAATCTCAAGAAGGATAGAGGATAAGGGAGAAAGGGCAAGGCTTAAGGGCATAATGAATGATTTGAGAACTCCAAACTCAGGATTTATAGTAAGAACTGCCAGTGAGGGAAAATCACACGAAGATTTTATGTCTGACATGAACTTTTTAAAAAAACTATGGGGAACAGTTCAGGAAAGACACGATAAACGTCAGGCTCCCTGCCTTGTTCATGCTGATATGGATTTGGTTTTCAGAATCCTCAGAGACCTTTTCACATCAGATATTGAAAGGATTCTTGTTGATTTCAAGGCTGATTTCGAGAGGTGCCTTGATTTTGCTGAAAAATATCTTCCCCAGCATTCTGGCAGGATTGAATTCTATGAAGGGAAAGAACCTATCTTTGATCTCTTTGGAATAGAGATAGAGATTGACAAGGCTCTCGGTAGAAAAATCTGGCTCAAGTCAGGAGGTTACATAGTGATTGACCAGACTGAAGCCCTTGTTGCAATTGATGTCAATACCGGAAAGTATGTTGGAAAGAGAAATCTTGAGGAAACAATACTGAAAACAAATCTTGAAGCGGTAAAAGAGATTGTTTACCAGATAAGGCTGAGGAACCTTGGAGGAATAATCATAATTGATTTTATAGACATGGAAAAGGAAGAGAGCAGGGAAAAGGTTTTTCATGCGCTGGAAAATGCAATAAAGGGAGATCGCTTAAGAACAAATATCCTTAAAATCTCCGAGCTTGGTCTTGTTCAGATGTCAAGAAAGAGGATGAGGGAAAGCCTTAGCCAGTCATTATGCCAGCAGTGTATTTATTGCGATGGCAAGGGATTGATAAAATCATCAACCACCATCTGTTATGAGATTTTCAGAGAGATTGCAAGGGTTGCCATTTCAGAACCCGGAAAGAAAATTATGGTAAGCGTTCATCCTGATGTTGCTGATATGCTTTATGATGAAGAAAGTGCAGGAATTGAAGAGCTGGAAAAAATCTGCCAGAAAAAAGTAATAATAAAAACTGATTTTGACAATCATATTGAGCAGTATGACATTGTGGCGATGTAGAATTTATATTACAAGGAATTGACTTTTCTAAAGATTCTTTACCTTACATATCCTGAGTTTTTGAACCATTAAACCACTTAATCTATATAGACATCTGTCCAAAAGGGTTTTAAAATGAAGCCTTAATCAGATTCGATTTATTTTAAACAGCAGTGTATGAGGGTTGATTGACTTTGTTAAAATGGTGTAAAATTTAAGCTTTAATCTTGAGAAAAATGTTAAAAAGGAATAAATTTTAAGAGGAGAATTTTGTGTTTGATATTGCTGAAGAGATAAAAATCCCTGTGAGAATACTTATGGGTCCTGGTCCAAGCAATGTTCATCCACGGGTATTAAAGGCAATGTCCATGCCAATGATAGGACATCTTGATCCTGTTTTCCTGAAAATAATGGATCAGACCATGGAGCTTTTAAGAAAGGTATTTCAGACAAAAAACTGCCTGACAATTCCTGTTTCAGGAACAGGAAGCGCCGGAATGGAAGCCGCGTTTGTAAATTTTGTTGAAGAAGGGGACAGGGTTGTTGTTGGAATAAAAGGAGTATTTGGTGAAAGGATTGCAGACCTTTTAAGACGCTTAAAAGCTGAAGTCGTAGAGGTCAGGGAAGAATGGGGAAAGCCAATTGACATAAGCAGAATCGCAAATGAATTAAAGAAAAATAAAGCAAAAGCTGTTGCCATAGTCCACGCTGAAACTTCTACAGGAGTGCTTCAGCCAATAGAAGAACTCGGAAAATTTGTGAGAGAGAGTGGTTCGCTGTTTATAGTTGATACAGTGACATCTTTGGGTGGCGTCCCTGTTAAAGTTGATGAGTGGCTTATAGATGTGTGCTACAGCGGAACACAGAAATGCCTTAGCTGTCCCCCCGGAATCTCACCACTTACCGTAAATGAAAGAGCAATAAATGTTATGAAAAGCAGGCGCACAAGAATACCGAGCTGGTATCTTGACCTTACAATGATTGAAAAATACTGGGGCTCAGAAAGGGTATATCACCATACAGCTCCTGTATCCATGATTTATGCCCTGAGAGAAGCTCTCAAACTGATAATTGAAGAAGGGCTTGAAGAGCGGTTCAGCCGTCACAAGGAGAACTACAGATACCTTGCAGAAAAACTTGAAGGCATTGGGATTAAATATCTCGTAGAAGAAAAATACAGGCTTCCAACATTAAATTCCGTACTGATTCCTCAGGGAACAGATGATAAGGATGTAAGGAAAAAACTCATTGAGGAGTATGGTATTGAAATTGGAGGAGGACTTGGGAATCTTTCAGGAAAGATATGGAGAATAGGTCTGATGGGTTACTCGTCAAATAAAGATAATATCAATCTTCTTATAAGTGCCTTAAAAAAAATACTGTCAAAGCAATAAGGTATAGGCTTTAAGTTTTTATGTTATAAGTTATCAATTGTTAGTCATTAATTAATTTTTTGGAGGGAAAAATGCCTAAAAGTTCTGATTGTATTCTTGGAATTGATATTGGAACATCCATGGCAAAAGCAGCTTTGTACACTGTGGGCGGAAAACTTCTGATTGAAAACTCTGTAAGTTATTCCTTCACCTCTTCTTCAAAAGGATGTGTTGAGGAAGACCCGGAAACACAGTGGTGGAAGGCAACTATTGAAAACATAAAAAAGATTACAAAAAATAAGGTTGCAAAAGGAAAAAGAATTCTGGGAATAGGGGTTTCCTGCACAAATGCACTCGTATGCGTTGACAGGGACGGGAAATCTATTGCTCCTGCAATTATGCAAATGGATAAGAGGTCTCAGCATGAGGTTAAGTACATAAGCGATAAGATAGGTGATGAAGAAGTGTTCTCTATCACCGGTAACAGAATTGCTCCGGGTGCTTTTTCCCTGCCATCAATTCTCTGGCTTAAAGAAAACAGAAGCAGTGTTTTTAAAGGTACATATAAATTTCTTTCCCCTTCAGGGTTTATTGTTGGCAAATTAACAGGCAAATTCAGCATTGATACAACAAGAGCCTGTACAACACTTTTATATGATGTAAGACAGAAAAAATGGTCAGTGGAAATATTGACAGGGCTTGGAATACCTCATGAAAAACTTCCTGATGTTTACAAATCCTCTGAAGTGGTTGGAGAGACAGATGACAGAGCATCAAAAGTTACAGGACTGAAGCAAGGAATACCTGTGATTTCCGGAGCTATGAATAGTGTTGCCGCAGGCATTGCTTTGAATGTAAAAGTAAGGGATGAGGGCTTTATTATCCTTGGGACTGTTGGAAGGCTTTGCAGAATTGTTGCAAACCAGGCGCTTTTAAAGAAAGAGTTTTTGAATACTCTTTATTCAGATGACGGGAAATATCTTTCTGTTGCCTGTATGGATGGGACAGGTATGTCCGCAGAATTGTTTGCCAGGGAATTTGGGACAAAGCCTGCAGGAAAGAATCTGTTTGAAGAGCTTGAAAAGGAAGCTCAAAAATCCTTGCCATGTGCAGGGGGATTGATTTACCTCCCATACCTTATGGGTGAGAGGTCTCCTGTATGGGACCCCTATGCAAAAGGAGTGTTTTTTGGAATATCGCCATCATCTACCAAGGGTGATTTTTACAGGGCTATGTTTGAAGGGATAGCATATTCTTTAAGGACAAATCTGGAAGTTTTTGAAAAAGATATGGTTTCTGATATAAGAGTTTTAAAAATATTTGAAAGCGGATTAGGTAAGAGCAGATTCCTTCAGCAGATAATCTCAAATGTTCTGAAAAAGGAGATTGTGCCTTGCAGTGTTGAATCTCCTGAAACTTTTGGCATCAGCGCGCTTGCAGCGCTTGGAATCGGAGCCATAAAGAATACTGAAAAGTTTGTTAAGAGCGGGATAAAAGTTGGAAAACCTCTTAAGCCTGACAAAGAGAACGGAAAAAAATATGACAACTGCTTTTTGATGTTTAATAAACTCTATGATGATTTAAAAGGCGACTTCAGAATAATGTATGAAATCCAGTAATTTCAAATACCCCATCAGCACTTTCAACCCAGATTAAGAATAATCTGTTTTATCTTTTTAAAGTCGTTATTCCCAAGCCCAAGGCTTGCAGCAGAAGCAATATGTGTTGCCTGCGGTGAAACTGAATTCAATCCCTTCTCTTTTCTTTTGCTTTCAACTATATTCAGCCCGCATGTATCTAATGCCACCATATCAGAGCTTATGATTATCTTGTTTTCAATCCATTGCGGAGGGCCATAGGGACCTCCATCATAAATTCCAAGAATTGCGTCACAAATACTTATTTTTGTTTTCTTCCTTATAACAGGAGATGCATTGAGTTCTGCAATCTGCGGATTACAGTTGTTGACGTGCATTGCTTTCATATTCTCCATTGCAGTAAAGAACTTGAATTGCCAGAACTGGTCATTAAGAGGAATATACCCATAAGCATTTTTCAGCGCCAGGGTTACACCGGCAAAAGCCTTGAACCCGCTTTCTTTCGAAGGGGTTGCATTCTTCAAAACAGGAGCATTGATGATATAATCGCAGTGCTGGGTAAGAATTTTGCTAAAAGGCAGTTCAATGTTCGCTGATGGTATCTTAACTTTAACTGAGTCATCATATCCTGCCCCCCATCGGCTTGTACCAAAACAGAGATAGCTGAATTCTTTATCATTTATGTTATAACCTGATTTAATAAGATTTTTTTCATAACAGTCCCATATCAAAATATAATTCTCCTTGTAGCCATTGTCCCTGAGGCTGTCTGCAACCGAGTAGGTGAATTCAGGATGGGTAGGAAGCTGGTAGTTGGCAGAATTGACTTTTATACCTATAATCTCACTGTCAAGATGCTCAGGGAATATTTTCTCCCACGCCTCTTCAACAGTCTTTGAATTAGTAACTGCTTTAAGTCCCTCATCAATCATAAGGCGTACTATTTTTCTGTTGATTTTACCATTCTGGTATGATGCCTTGCTGTGGGAAACTATTGCTACTGTGGAAAAGCTCTCATCCGCACCATTCAGGTCTTTATTGAAATCCTCTCTTATTTCTAACGCTGAAAGCGCAGAGGGATTGAGGCAGAAAGTTCCTGCGCAGATTCCTGCTGCTTTAATAAAATTTCTTCTTTTCATTGCAATATTTCCCTGCGAAGAATTCTCAGGCTAAAGAAAACCAGAATTTCTGTAATGGCAAGCAGAGTAAAAATAGCCAAGGCATAAGATATTGCTGATAGATTTATAAGTCCGGAGATTGAATCAGGAAAAAAATCTTTAAGAATAACTACTCCTATAAACAGCATATAAAGGATTGGGGCAGATTTTCTGAAAATGCTTATCTCCGGAATGATATTCTCTGCTGTATTTATTTTAGACATCAGAATAAACTCAATGAAAAATATTGAATAAACAACAACCAGAGCAAAAGGGATAATCTTTAGAAAACAGAAAAGCAAGAAAGATGAGAACCTGAAAAAGAAATCTGCAGAAACATCAAAATACATTCCAAAGGTACTTGCAACTCCTTTTTTCCTTGCCATATATCCATCAAGTATATCAGTCAGGCAGATAACAATAAACAAAAATATTGCAAAAATCCCAAAGAAATTTTTTTCTGCTGAAAAAAAGTAGATGCAGAAAAAAATTAGAAATAGCGGAGTAAGAATGAATCTCAGAAAAGTTAAAATGTTTGGAAGATTAACTGCTATTTGAGATTTTATTATCATTTTATCTTTATTTAAAAGCTAAAAATCCTATACATTGAATACTATCATCTTTATATCTGTCATCTCTTCAATGGCATATTTTAATCCCTCTCTTCCTATTCCGCTGCTCTTAACTCCTCCATAGGGCATTTGGTCAACACGAAAGGTTGGAACATCATTGATTATAACACCGCCAACCTTTATTTCTTTTGCTGCCATAATGGCATTCCTTAAGTTGTTTGTATAAACTCCTGCATTCAAGCCGTATATTGAGTTATTGACCATTGAAACTGCTTCCTCGAAATTTTTGAATGGGATAATTGATACCACAGGGGCAAATGTTTCATCCTTTATAACTTTCATATCAGCAGTTACATCAGTTAGAACTGTTGCCTGAACAATTGAGCCGTTTCTTTTACCGCCTGTCAGAACCTTTGCTCCCTGTTTAACTGCCTCATCAATCCATTCTTCTATTCTTCTCGCTTCTTTCTCATCAATCATTGGTCCAAACTCGACATCGCTGTCAAGGGGATTTCCAACATTTAATTTTTTTATAGAGGCTACAAATTCTTCAGTGAATTTTTTCTCAATGCTCTGGTGCACATAGATTCTCTGGACAGAAATGCAAACCTGACCAGAGTTTGCAAAACCTCCCATAATGCATCTTGGGACTGCCTGCCCGGGATTTACTCCCTCATCAATTATTACTGCCGAATTGGAGCCAAGTTCAAGGGTAACAGGCTTTATTCCTGCCATGGATTTAATCCTTTTTCCTACTTCAAGGCTTCCTGTGAAAGTTATCATCGCTATTCTGTCGTCAGTCACAATCCAGTCCCCTAATTCAGAACCCCTGCCTGTAACAATATTTAAAACTCCTTTTGGGAGACCTGCCTCAATCATTATTTCACCGAGTTTTATTGACGTGATTGGAGTTGCAGTAGCAGGCTTTAAAACTACGGAATTTCCTGCTGCAATTGCAGGCGCAACCTTGTGCGCTACAAGATTGAGAGGAAAGTTGAATGGCGTTATTGCTCCAATAACTCCTTTTGGAACCCTGAGAAAAAATCCCATTCTGCCTTCCCCTGCCTTTGATGCGTCCATTGGAACAGTTTCTCCGTGAATCTGCTTTGCTTCTTCAGAGGCAAACTTAAAGGTTTCAACAGATCTGCTAACTTCCATCCTTGAATATTTTATTGATTTTCCTGCTTCAAGGGATATGGTTCTTGCAATCTCCTCCTGCTGTTCTTCTATCAGCCTTGCGGTATTTTCAAGTATTTTTGAACGCTGGTATGCCGGCATTTTAGAAATGACTTTAAAGCCTTCTTCAGCAGCTTTTATCGCATTATCCAAATCACTCTTTGTGGCTTTTGGAACTGTTCCAAGGACTGTTCCGTTGTATGGATTTAATACTTCTATTTTCTCGTCACTGCTTACCCATTCACCGTTAATAAGCATTTTATAGTCTTTAGACAACTTTGCACTCCTCAACAAAAATAAATTCTAAATCCTAATATCTAAATCGTTCGACTGATACTTTAAGATTTTTCTGCCTTACAGCTATAATCTTATATTGAAAAAATCACTTTAGTCAAATTTTTTGATTAAAAAGAATTCCTCGATGCTTTGCCTGCCTACCGTCAGGCAGGCATCGGGGTAAAAAATAATATTAACGGTCGTCATTGACCCGAAAATCCCATCGGACAGGCGAGGCGCCTGCCTGCTCTGGCTTTGTTGACAGAATTTTCTCTGTGTGCTAATAAAAAAACGAGGTATGGGTTCCTCCATCACTTCCGGGAAGTTATTAAAAGAAGTTGAGATAAGGGATAAGGTTTACTTATGGTTTATGACCTAATTGTAATCGGTGCGGGACCTGCAGGGCTTGTTGCAGCAAAAACCGCTTCTGAAAAAGGCTTGAAAGTTTTGCTTCTTGAAAGAAAGCCTGATCCAAAGGTTTTTAAAAGATCTAATACCTGCATGCTTGTTGCTACACCGGGTTTTAACGGAGAAGAGGTTAGGGTAGAAAAAAAATCTGAAAATTCTTATCTGTTTAAATTCCCGAGAAATGGATTTTCAGTAAATTATAATGGCCCTTTATATGAAGTACCCGACCTTATAAGTTTCTCTCCCTGCGGCAACAAGGTCCATGTCCATAATACAAAACAGCCGCTTTATTATCTTTTTGACAACAAAGCCCTTCTCTCAGGATTGATTGATGAAACAGTAAGGACAGGAGTAACACTGAGAAGCGGTTCTCTTGCAATTAAAGCTGAGAACAGGGAAAACAGTGTCAGAATATGTGTCAGGGAAAATAATGGGGAATCGTGGATTGAAGGTAAAAAGGCAATAGTTGCAGAGGGACTGAAATCAGGGATTGCAAAAAATATAGGATTAAACAACAGCAGGAAAATTTTCGGAAGAGGTCCAAGCCTTCAATACATTATGGAGGGTGTAAAACTGCCTTATAAAAATAAGGCATTCATGAGCTTTTATGGTTCTTCGTATTCAAAAGGCGGCGGCTTGGTTTACGTTGCTCCCTGCGCAGAAGGAAAAGATTATTTTTATGCAGGAATTAGCGGGGTTAACCCGGGCAAATACTGCAAGATTTTTCTTGATGAATTCATTCATAAAGGAAAATTCAGCGACTGGTTCAAAGACGCAAGGATTGTCGAGTATACCGGTGCTGTTGTCCATCTGATATCCCCTTCTCAAGAACCGTTTTCAGGAAATATTCTCTTTGCGGGTGATTCAATAGGTTTTGCAGAGACAATGTATCAGGGGGCTTTTATGTGCGGCTATAATGCTGCAAAGGCAGTTTGCGATGAGTTGAACGGTAAAAGCGGTCTGAAAAATTATTCAGATTTCTGGAAGGGTTCTTTTAAATGGAATAAAACTGCGCAGGCAATGGCGGATTATTTAAAAATTGGTCTTCTCTTTCCCTTTTTCTCAGATGAAGAGCTTGATTATATGTTTGGCCTTGTGGACGGGAAGACCTTTGAAGGCGCCATGAATCCCTATGAGCAGATAAATGCGCTTTTTGGCATTATTGCAAAGACTCCTGAGATAAAGCCTGAAATGGCACAGAAAATAGCAATGTTTCAGAAAATCACAATGGAAGACATAGAAAAAATGATAATCCAGAAAAGGCAGTTTGCGAAAAATAGCCAGAGTTAGACGTGAAATTCCTTGCAAAAATATTAAGGAGTTTGTATTTATAAAAAATAGAGATTTAATTGAGCGGTTTACGATATTTGTAGAAACAGACCTTTAGGTCTGTTATTAACAGGTCTAAACAGGCTGACCGAGAATGTCATTGCGAGGAGCAAAGCGACGAAGCAATCCGACCCGAAGGGTCGTTACGAGAGCCGATTTATCGGCTCGTGGTAATCTCATTAGATTGCTTCGCTTAAGCTCGCAACGACTTCGTCGGATTGCCACGCTCCCTTCGGTCGCTCGCAATGACAAAAAGGGAATTCTCGGTCAGCCTATAAAGACCTGTTTCTACATCTTTCAGAGAAGAACAGAGTAGGGAGGTGGTCACGTAAAAAAAATTAATTGATAAAGTTAATTCAAGCATAAATTAATAATTAAATAAATAATTTAGGAGGCAAAAAAATGGCTGATGATTTTGGTTTTCCACCGGAGGTAGTTGAGTTTGCAAAAGAGGCTGTCCGGAAAGACGGAAGATGGATGGCTTTGATGGTAAAGGCAGTCCATGAGAAATGGGGAAGAGAAGCAATAGATGTTCTCTGCAAGGCTTTTTATGAATTTGGAATAGAAGAGGGAAAAAGGTATAAAAAGGAGTATGGCTATGAGGGAAGGGAAAATGAGATTGATGTAGCAGTTGCCTTAAGAGATATCTACCCCAATGTCCATAAGCATTTGGGAGCTGCAGGGCTTGCGATTGAGAGAATAAAATTCTGTCCCACAGAGAGTGAATCTCACATTCCAGAGTGCTCAATATTTGATGCATGGAAATCTATCTGGGATAAACCCTGGTTTATGTGCGAGATAATGTCAAAATCCCATGATGAAGGTTTTATGAAGGGACTTAATCCAAAGCTTGAGTGGACCCATCATGCAGAGAAGAATGGGCAGGAAGGGCTTGCAAGAGGTGCAGGGTATTGTAAGATGAGGCTGATTCTGAAGAAGTAAGAACTTCCAGATTCAAATAGATAGGGTTCAAGGAGTCTTGGATTCGAGGGCTTATTAATCCCCCCACAGCCCCCCTTTATCCCTCAAACCCTTTTAACAATCCTCTTTAGAAAAGATGCAAAAAGAGGCTTTGGGAGGAGGAAAATAAATGCCGGTTAAAATTAATATACCAGAATGCATAGGATGCGGAACTTGTGTTGATGAATGCAAGGAAGGGGCTCTCTTCCTTTCAGGAAATGTCGTTATCCTCAAGGAAGAGGATTGCACAAACTGCGGTGACTGCGTTATGATATGCGTCACAGGCGCGCTTTCGCTATAGCCTCTATGCTCGTTGTTTAAATAACATATCACTCTTAATAAGATTCCTCTCTTTGCCTGTTATGTTTCCCTGTGAAGATATAAATAAAATAAAGCGCAAGAACTCCAGTGAAGGATAGAATATCAGCAACCCATCTGATAAATGTATTCGTGAATATTACATCTATCAGAGGAAAACCTGAAAAAGTTATCTTTAATTTTAAAAATTCATTTTTCCTGAATATGATTTCTGAAATCAGAATTGATACATTTATTTTATAAAAAATGATATAAATAAAGTTGAAATAACGATTTTTAAACTCCTTGACAGTTTAACCCTTATATGGCAAATGTTAAAGTGTCAGATTAAGAGTGTTGCAATTAACTTGATATCCCAAAACTAAAACAAAACTTTAAAACTTACTCTTCTGGAGGTTCAAATGGCAGAGTTTGACTTAACGCAACTGCGCAATATCTGTGTTCTGGGACATGGAGGTGACGGAAAAACCTCCTGCTGTGATGCAATTCTGTTTTCCGCCAAAGCTGTTGACAGGTTTGGAAGAGTTGACAACGGAACTTCAAAATTTGATTTTGACCCGGATGAAATCAAGAAGAAACATACAATCAACTCCTCGCTTGGATTCTGTGAATGGAAAAAACATAAAATCAACATAATTGATACTCCCGGAGATGCAAATTTTGTCGGAGAAACAAAAAGCTCAGCAAAAGCCTCTGATGCTGCAGTGATTGTTCTTGATGCGCATTCAGGCGTGAAAGTACAGACAGTAAGGACATGGGAATTTGCTGATGAATTCCGTTTGCCAAAAATTGTCTTTATAAATATGATGGATAAAGAGAGGGCTGATTTCAACCGTGTGCTGGATAGCCTGAAAAAAACCTTTAAAGCATCATTCATACCTCTCACCTACCCAATAGGTGCTGAACAAACATTCAGGGGAGTTGTTGACCTTCTCGCTGGCAAAGCACACATTTACAAGGGAGGAGAAACCGGAGATTTTTCCACTGAAAATATTCCTGATGATATCAAAAGAGAATGCCAGAAGCTGAAGGAAAAGCTTATTGAGTCATCCGTGGAACAGGATGAGAAGATGATGGAAAAATATCTTGAGGGAGGAGAGATAAAGGAAGAAGATTTACTACCGCTTCTCCGCAAAGGAATAGTTGATGGAGATGTGGTTCCTGTTCTCTGCGGTTCTGCAATAAAAAACATAGGGATGAAAGAGCTTCTCGATGCAGTGGTCTCTTTATTGCCATCGCCATCAGAAAGACCCGCTGTAAAAGGGAAATCTGCTGACAATAAGGAAATAGAAAGAAAGCCGGATTTAAAAGACCCGTTTTCTGCTCTTATCTTTAAAACAATAGCTGACCCCTTTGCCGGCAAATTAACCCTTTTCAGGGTTTATTCAGGAAAACTCGATTCTGACTCTCAGTTCTACAACTCAAAAAAACAAAGGATAGAAAAATTCGGACAGATATTTTTTATGCAGGGAAAAGACCATATTCCAGTAAAGCAGGTAAAGACTGGAGACATTGCGGCATTTGCAAAATTAAAGGAAACAGCAACAGGAGACAGTATCTGCGATAGTGATAAAAATGCAATTGTTTATGATTTCATAACACTTCCGGCTCCTATGATTTCTTTTGCCATTGAACCAAAAACAATGGGGGATGATGAAAAAGCAAGTTCAAGTCTTGCGAGGCTTTGCGAAGAAGACCTTACGCTGAAACTCAAAAGGGAATCTCAGACAAAGGAGCTTCTTCTCTCAGGAATGGGAGTTTCCCACATTGAGCTTGCTGTCGAGAAACTCAAAAGAAAATTTGGAGTAGAAGTTGTAATGAAAACACCAAAGATACCATACAGGGAAACAATCAAAGCATCTGCACAGGCTCAGGGAAGATACAAGCGTCAGTCAGGAGGACGGGGACAGTACGGCGACACACATATAAAAATCGAACCTCTTCCCCACGGCAAGGGATTTGAATTTATTGATGAGATTAAGGGGGGATCAATACCTAAAAACTACATTCCATCAGTAGAAAAGGGAATTGTTGAAACAATGCACTCAGGAGAACTTGCTGGATTTCCTGTGGTAGATATCCGTGTCAGACTCTTTGATGGTTCCTTCCACGAAGTGGATTCATCTGATATGGCTTTTAAAATCGCAGGTTCAATGGGTTTCAAGAAAGCCTTTATGGAAGCGAAACCTGTGCTTCTTGAACCGATTATGAATATTGATGTGATTGTTCCTGATGACTGTATGGGAGATATAATAGGAGACATTAACAGCAGGAGAGGAAAAATGAAAGGTGTTGAACCAATGGGGAAAACACAGGTTATTAAGGCATCAATACCTCTTGCTGAAGTCCTTAGCTATGCCCCGGACCTAAAGTCAATCTCAGGCGGAAGGGGATACTTTACAATGGAACCTTCTCATTACGAGGAAGTTCCGGCTCATTTGTGCGAAAAAATAATTGCTGAAAACAAGAAAGAAAAACAAACCGAGGAATAATTAATGTCAGACAGAACCGAAGAACTGCCTCTTTTAAAAGATAAAGCAGAAACAACTATTCCTGACAAAATGTTTTTTAAAATCGGTGAAGTGGGTAACATTGCAGGTGTTGAAACACACGTTTTGCGGTTCTGGGAATCTGAATTCAAGCAGTTAAAGCCGACAAAAAACAGAAAAGGTCAGAGAGTTTACCAGAAAAAAGATATTGAAACTGTACTTCATATCAAAAAACTTTTATATGAAAAAGGATATACTATTGCAGGCGCAAAAAAGTGGCTCAAAGAAAACTCTCTTGAGAGCAAAAGGGGTGAGAAGGAAAATGTTGTTACTGGTAACAGAGAAGAATTGCTTGCAATAAAAAAAGACCTGCAGGATATTCTCTCTGTGCTGAAAAAGAGAGTGTAATGAAATTAACTCGGGGCGTGGCGCAGCCTGGCTAGCGCACTTGCATGGGGTGCAAGGGGTCGGAGGTTCAAATCCTCTCGCCCCGACTAAAATAAAAGTTTACATACACATCAGTAAAAATAATACCACAAAGTTGAGTTTTGCGTAATTCTCAGGTTAAAAATAAATTGAATATTCTTATTTCCAATGATGATGGAATAGAAGCTCTTGGTTTGAAGAGTTTAATAAAGGCTTTTTCAAAATCACATAAAGTAACTATAGTTGCTCCAGACAGGGAACAAAGCGCAACATCTCACTCATTAACTCTCCAAAGGCCCCTGAGGGTAAAAAAAATCAATAAGAACATCTACAGTGTTGACGGCACTCCGACTGACTGCATCAATCTTGCAGTAAACGGCATCCTTGACAAGAAGCCTGACCTTGTCGTATCCGGGATAAACCATGGGCCAAACTTAGGTGATGACATAACCTATTCAGGGACTGTTTCAGCAGCAATGGAAGGAACGCTTTTAGGAATTCCGTCAATTGCTGTATCTGTTGTTGCGAGGGAAAAGTTCAACTTTAACGTTGCCGCAGAGTTTGCTGTCTATCTTGCTAAAATTATTTTCAAGAAAGGTCTGCCGCCTGATACGCTTCTGAATGTCAATGTTCCAAACCTTCCAAAAAAGATGATAAAGGGAATGGCAATCACACATCAGGGAAAAAGGATATACGAAGACCTTGTTTTCAAAAAACACGACCCGAGAGGAGTAGAATATTACTGGATTGGAGGAGGAGAGGCAAAATGGGAAAAGAGTATTGGCACAGACTTTGAAGCAATAGAAAACGGGATGATATCAATAACCCCTCTGCATCTTGACCTAACAAATTACCGAGCGTTAAACATCATAAAAAACTGGGATATGGAGTTTTGACAGAGTAAAGAAAAAATCAGCGTCAGGATTAATAGCCGCAACAGAGATTTTGAGAAGAGTAGGGGATGAATGAAAAACTATAATGCAGCAAGAGAAAGAATGGTTGAGACACAGTTAGAGGGAAGAGGCATTACTGATATAAAAGTCCTCTATGCAATGAGAAAAGTCCCTAGGCACCTCTTTGTGCCAGAGCCTTTGAGGTCAAGGGCATACGAGGACTGTCCTCTGCCTATTGGAGAAAACCAGACTATATCTCAACCCTATATGGTGGCCTTGATGACACAGTCGCTTGGGGTTAAGAACACAGATATTGTGCTTGAAATCGGTACAGGTTCGGGTTACCAGTCTGCAGTTCTTGCAGAGATAGTAAAGCAGGTCTATTCAATAGAAAGGATTAAGGAGTTATTAATTCAGGCAAGAAAATCTTTTGATGAATGGGGATACACTAACATAGCCACAAAAAACTTTGACGGCACTTACGGCTGGAAAGAAAAATCACCATTTGATGCTATAATCGTTACTGCAGGCGCTCCAGAGATTCCCCAGCCTCTTGTCGAACAGTTAGCAGTTGGCGGAAGGCTTATCATACCAGTAGGAGACAGTTCATCACAGATTTTAAAAAGAGTCAGAAAAAAAGAGAATGAAGTAGAGATTGAAGAATTATGTGGTTGCGTTTTTGTAAAGTTGATTGGAAAATACGGATGGACTGAAAAAAATGGAAATTGTGAAATGTAAAACTATTTTATATCCTATGAATCCGTCTGGAAACTTTTTTTTGTCATTGCGAGCCACCGAAGGTGGCGTGGCAATCTCAATTAGAGCTGACATTTTTAAATTTGCATTTTTAAATTTTAAATTTACAATTCCATTTACGGGGCGTGGCTCAGCCTGGCAGAGCGCACGGTTCGGGACCGTGATGTCGCTGGTTCAAATCCAGTCGCCCCGACTTTTTTAAACAATTAAGAGTCCTCAGATGAATACAGACTACTGCTCTTACCTCGATATTGAGACAACAGGTTTAAATCCCTGTTCTGAAAATTTAACTGTCATTGGATTATATCTGGAAAATGGCAGGGAAAACAGGTTTATTCAATTAGTTGGAAATGAAATATCTTCTTTAAAATTGTCTGAGACAATGGAGGATGTAAAGGTAGTTTATACCTATAATGGTTCACGCTTTGACCTTCCTTTTATCAAGACAAAATTGGGTATCAACCTTTCAAAACTTTTTAAACATAAGGACTTGATGTTTGATTGCTGGAAAAGGAATCTCTTTGGCGGGTTGAAAAATGTTGAAAGGGTTTTGAGAATAAACAGAGAACTTAAAAATGTAGACGGGAAGATGGCTGTATTACTCTGGCAGAATTATAAACTTTACGGCGATAAAAAATCTCTGACAACTTTGCTGGAATACAACAGGGAAGATGTCTTGAACCTACGAGTTCTCAGAGAAAAATTGCAAGTCTGAAAAGAGAACCGTCCTGTAGATTATTATAGAGGCAACCCTGAAGATATCAAAGAACTCAGGGATGAGAAACTGGCAATTGCCAAAGAAAGAAGGAGGCAAGACAATAGCTTTGATTAAGAATTTTAAAATGTCAGGAAAATTCCATCCAATTGCTTTCTTAATCATCCTTCTAATTGGAATAATAGTTTATAAAAACTCCTTTAATGTTCCTTTTATATACGATGATAAAGATACGATTGAGTTAAATTATCATATTAAAGGGTTAAAGAACTTCTTAAAAGATTTCTCATTTAATAGCAATAGGCCAATCCTTATGCTTTCCTTTGCTCTAAATTATGAGTTTGGGGGTTTAAAGCTTTTTGGATATCATTTAGTTAATATAGTTCTTCATATTTTCACCTCCTTCCTTGTGTATTTGATTATATCTATAAGCATAAGAAATTCCTTATATCATAAAACCATATTATTGAGTTACCTTATACCCTTAATTGCTTCATTGTTTTATTTAACCCATCCCCTTACAACTGAATCTGTAACCTATCTCTCAAGCCGCTCTTCAATATTAAGCGCCTTCTTCTATGTCCTTGCTCTTTTTCTTTTTATTAAGGGTAATGAGGAAGGTAAAAACTATATAATTTATTCACCACTCTGCCTTATCTTTTATCTTTTATCAATCTGGAGCAAGCAGATAGGAATTACACTTCCGGCCATGGTATTTTTTTATGATTATTTTTTTATAGCAAGAGGGAACTTACAGGATATCAAAAAAAGATTTGCCCAGTATTATTTTCCCTTAATTGTTGCGTCATTCCTAATTGTACTTATGAGTTTAAGTTTTGCCATAACCCTTAAAAGCCCTGATTCTGCTCAGAGGGAATTTTATCCACATATTTTAACAGAAGTTACTATAGCCTTCTACTATTTGAAACATTTTCTGTTTCCAATTAATTTAAATTTCGACCCGTATTTTCCTTTAATTGCATCATTGCTTCAGAGTAAATTTATTCTTTCTCTCTTTTTCATTCTTTTGCTTATCTTCATAGCAAAAAAGTTGTTTAGAGACTCTAAGCTTATATCATTTGGCATAGTTTGGTTTCTCATAACAATTTCTCCACATCTTCTTATTCGCTTGCAGGATTTGATGTGTGAACGCTGGCTTTATCTTCCTCTTATAGGCATTACCTTTTTTGTAGCAGGGATATTGATTAAGGTTATGGAGTTTGGTTCTGGTAAACATTCCTTTTTGCTTTTTTGTTCAATTCTACTGATATTGATTTTTCTCTCAGCAGGGACAATAAAAAGAAACGAGGTTTATAATGATGAAGCCCTGCTTTGGAGTGATGCTATGAAGAAATCTCCTGATAAAGCCCGACCCTATCACAACTTGGGGGTTGTATATTTAGGCAGGAATAAAAATGATGAGGCTATTGAGCTTTACAAAAAGTCAATTTCTATTGAGCCAAACTTTCCTCAAAGTTATAATAATCTTGGAGCAGCTTATATTAGAAAGGGAAAAACCGAAAAAGCCTTAAAGTTTTTTAAGATAGCAGTGAAGATGGCGCCAGATTATACTGATGCGATTAATAATTTAATTAACTCCTATTTTAGAAAAAATCAGATTGATGAGGCATTGAAAATCTATAAAGATGCTATTAAAATAGTTGCTAATCCAGCAGAGATTCATAATATGCTTGGAATGACTTACTATGAAGTAGGTTTATTAGATAATGCAATTGAGATGTTTGGTAGAACTATCCAGTCTGCGCCGGTCTATGCTCAGCCCTATAATAATATGGGAATGGCTTATGATGCAAAAGAGTTATCTGGTAAAGCAATTATCCTTTATAAAAAAGCAATTGAAGTAGATCCTTATTATGCGAAGGCTTATAATAATTTGGCAAGACTTTATGCAAGCAAGGGTAAAGTCAATGAAGCTATAGAACTATATAAAAAAGCAATCAAGATAGACCCGACCTATACAACACCCTATAATAATCTTGGCATTGCTTTCCATGCCTTAGGCAAATACGATGAAGCTATTAGATTATTTAAAGAAGCTATCCAGAAAAAGCCTGATTATACAAAGGCATATAATAATTTGGGAACAACATATTATAGAAAAGGTCAAACAGACTTAGCAATAATGTTCTATAAGAAAGCAATTGGGTTAGACCCATATTATCCAAATGCTTATAATAATTTAGGGGAGGCATATTCTTCAATTGGAAAGCATGATAATGCCATAAGGGTTTTAAAGAAGGCAATTATGATAGCACCATCTTATGCTAATGCCCATAATAACCTATCAAGGGCATATATGAAAAAGGGATTGGAAAAGGAGGCAAAAGATGAAATGAGTTTATATTTAAAATATGGCAAAAAACAGGTGAAAGAGGATTAAGTAGAATTTTAAAAATACATCAAAATATTTAATTGACAATATGTATTTTATTGAATACTATTTACAAATTATGTAAAATGGTTTATAAAAAAATAAAACAGGAGTTGGAAAAATGGATGATGGAAAGAAAAAACTAAGCAATCATGTAGAAGGAAAGGGCTGGAAGGGAAGCATGAATGAGTCAGAGAATAAAGAAATCCCTACATACATTCCTCCTGAAGTCATAACATATTCAAGTGATGAAATCTTAGAAGAGCTTGGAACGGTTCAGGCATGTAATAGTTATGATTCCTCTTGCGGTGTCCTTTATAACATGCAACAGGACAATGCAGGATTTTGAAATAGATTCCAGAAAATTTAACAAAAACAATTTATGAAAGAATTTCTTCCAACATATGTTCCCAGGATTAGTGGGAATTTTTATCATGAGAAAAAGGAGGAATTCCATATTTTGCTCCATCGAAAAAATCCACTCTGGGCAGTGGTCAATGATAGAGGATTTGAGATTATAAAGCATTGCAATGGAACTAACTCTTTAAAGGATATCGAAAGAATAATTGCATCAAAATACAGGATAAGCTCTGAAAATATATGTAATGATATAATACATTATCTAAACAAGCTAAAGAGGAGCTTTTCAGCTAAGGGTGAGGAGCTTTATGAACAGGCTACTGATATAAAAAGTCTCTTTCTTCATATTACAAATGGCTGCAATCTTAAATGCAAACATTGCTATTCCTTTGATAACAAAAAAACCACAGGTAATCTTAAAAAGAAAGAGATTATTAAATTAATTGATGAATTTAGAGAATTGGGGGGTAAAAAATTAACTATAAGCGGTGGAGAGCCTTTGCTTCGGAAAGATATCTTATCAATTTTAAAATATGCATCCCATAGTTTAGAAGTAATGCTATTGACAAATGGGACATTGATTAACGAGAAAATAGCTAATTTCCTTTCAGAGAATCGGATTTCTGTGCAAGTTAGTCTCGATGGATCTGAGGCTATGGTTAACGATAAAATTAGAGGCAATGGCTCTTTTAATGCAACTATGAAGGGGATTTCTCTTTTAAAGCGATATGGCTTAAAAGATAAGCTAATAATATGCACAACCATAACAAACCATAACATAGAAGATATTCCCAAGCTCATTAAGCTTGTAAAGGAGCTTGAGATTCCTGTGCTCCGTTTTCTTCCATTGCATAGGGTAGGCTCTGCCCTGCGAAATTGGAACAAAGTAAATGGAGATATTTCAGCTGATGATTATATAAGGCTTTATAGATTTCTTTTTTCTCAGAGGAATGAGAATATAAAGATAACAAGTGGCTTGAACGGGTTAGTTTTAAGAATGAGAAACAATAGAACATGGTGCCCAATTGGCAGGACAGCTGCAATAACTTCAAATGGCGATATCTATCCCTGCGCTCTTTTAATGGAGGATAAATTCTACTTAGGGAACATTAGAAAAGATTCTCTATCTGAGGTGCGAAATTCCACAAGATTTAAATCAATTATAGAAATATCTCTTTCAAGAAGAGAGAAAATTGAGAAATGTAAAAATTGTTCCTGGAAGAATCTATGCCAAGCAGGATGCCCGGGCATAAGTTTGATGTCCAAAGGAACTATATGGGCAACGGATGATTTTTGTGATTTGCGAAGAGAGCTCTACAAGGAAATAATCTTTAACATTTCTGCTAAAAAATACGGAGAGAAAGCCCTCCCTGCATGGCAAGAGTGTTAGAGAATTGGCTTACCTGCCTGCGGTAGGCAGGTAGCTTATAGCAATTTAAAAGTTTTTTAGAGACATTAAAGAAAGAGATAAAGGGAATTTTAAAATATGTTGCAAGAACCAATTAAAGAAACTATACCTTATAAAAACGAAGCTTCTTTTGAGGAAAAATATAGTTTTTTTGATACTAAATTCAAAATCACCACTGACTCTATGGAGCTAATTGATAGATTCAGCCAGATTTACAGGCGCTTTAGAATTCCATTAGAGGAAAAGACAGACCTTTGTATTTCTGTAATCACAAGTAAATACCAAGCAGACACCCCTTTTCTCGCAATAGGGGAAGAAAAATACAGGCTAATGGATGAAGAGCTTATAGCTGAGAATGCTTTTATGGCTATAATTGAAAAAATAGTGAATAAAGTGAAAAGCCATTATATATTCCATGGGTGCGCAGTATCCTTTAATGAAAAGGGAATTATGATTATTGCTCCTTCTTCTTATGGCAAGACCTCATTAGCTTCAAAATTGGTTGAAAAAGGATTTAATTTTATAGCAGAAGAATTTGTAGGGTTAAATAGAGTTACAGGAATGATTGACCCATTCCCAAGAGCTCTTGGAATCAGGACAAATAATAAGGGTTCTTTTGAAAAAAGCTTCATTGATGTTGCAGATATCTATGACCATATAGGTAAATCCTGTTTTCCTCAGTATGTAATTTTTTTGGGTAATCCATTAAGAGCAGGGGAACAAAAAAATTACAGGAGGAACTTAGTAGAGGTCATATTAAAAGAGCCTGATAAAGAGTTTGTATCAGGTTTAAATAAACTTAAAGATGTAAGAATTATCTCAACTGCGTTGCTCAAAGAGCATCCTGTGTTCACCCTCTCTATTAAAAGAGATAAAGGGTTGATTAATGAATTTCAACTTTTTTCTAAAAGATTTAAAAACCTCATTCTCTTTATGGGGAAAATACCTGATGGCCCACCTGATTTTAATGGTCCTGCTTTTTTAAGCCCCGTTACAAAATCAGAGGCTTGTGGCTTACTTTTAGAAAATTTAAGAAATATGAATCCCCAGAGTCATTTACTCCAAGATTTTAAGAATAAACCATCTTTGCTTTTATTTAAATTGATAGAGATAATCTCTGAAACCGAGTGCTATAAATTAAAGCAGGGGAATCTGGATGAGATGGCAGAGCTTGTTTACAGTTTATTTAGAAATTAAAATGCTATATATAAGGAAAACGGACATGAAGCATAAAATAATAATAAATAAAGGACTTAATCTTCTTTTTATAATATCAATAATCTTTTTCTTGTTTCTTGTGGTTTTTACAAAGAGAACTTATAGTATAAGCTTTGAAACTCCAGCAACAAGTTTTGGTAGCCCTGACCAAACTGGAAAGGGAATTGCTATTGGAGATTTTGATAGCGATGGTAATAGAGACATTGTTGCATTAGCAAATTCTTCTCTTCAGAATATTCGTATATGGAAGAATCCAGGCTCTACTACCGCATTTAGCGTTTTATGGGCAAGTAGAAGTGTAGGAGCTATGGCTATAACCCTAAGTGCTGTGGCATTAGCTGACCTTGATAATGACGGCTCTATTGATATCGTCACAGGGAATTCTAATGCAGCAAATTCAACTGTTTATGCATGGAAAAACCCTGGTCCATCTGTAGCTTTTCTTACAACAACTGTTTGGGCGTCAAGTTTAATACTTTCGACGAATACGGGTGTGAATGCTTTATTCATGGCAGACCTTGACAGCACTACTAATAAATTCCCTGATATCATAATAGGTGGAGCAAGTAAAAATTTGCAAATAGTTAGAAATCCAGAAACCAATGTTTTTAGCACATCGCCATGGCCCTCAGCTACAATAATCTACTCTAAAACTGGTGCTGACATAGTTGGTGTATGGGCAGGTAGGATTGATAGTGATAATACACCTGATATTGTAACTGGAGCAGGGGCTGCAACAGCGGGACCTGTTCAAGAAGTACATATTTTTAAAAATCCAGGCTTTGCTTCTGCTTTTGACTCTCCAAGCGTGTGGGATAGCAATCCTGTAGCTAACCTCTCTGTTAATGTATTTCCAGTTGCCTTAGCTGATTTAGACAAAGATGGCTCAAAGGATATAGCTGTCGGAATGGCAGCTAGTACGCTTATGAACAGTGCGGTTGTCAGGATATATAGAAATCCAGGCTCAACTATTGCCTTTACAGCTACTTGGGTTTCATCAAACGCTGTAGGATATAGTCTATCATCGGAATCTATAGGTGGGGGACAGCAATCACTAAAAATTGCAGCCCTTGACGGGGATGGAGATATAGATATAGCTATAACAATGGACTATAATAGTAAAAGAATTACAGTATATAACAATCCTCTTAATCCCCCTACTAATAATGACCCCTTTACAACAGCATGGGTAACTGACTTTTCACTTATTTTTTCCAACACTCCAAATTATTTAGCTCTTCAGGATATAAATAGTGATAACAAGGTTGATATTGTTTCAAACCATACTTTCACCACTCCTTTTTATGTGGTTAAGGGATTGAAGAATACTACTGCAGAGACAAGAATTGAGCTTCTTTATTTTATGGCAATTCCTTCGGATGGGAAAGTTACTCTTAAATGGAAGACAGAGACAGAGATTAATAATTACGGGTTCAATATTTACAGAAGCGAAGATAAAAATGGTGGAGATGAAAAGATTCACTATAAATCAGCAAGTGGAAACTTAGGAGGTGAACTTTACAGCTTTGCAGACACAGATGTAGTTAACGGAAAGAGATATTACTATAAGCTTGAGGATGTTGATACTAATGGAGAGACTGAAATCCATGGTCCTGCTTCAGCAGTGCCAGATAAAATTGCCCTGATAGAGCTTGAGTATGGAGGAAAACTGAGCAAACAAAGCAGGTTTAAATGGAATTCAAATGAATATACCGGGTTTAAACTGCAGTTTTCATCAAGCCCTGAT